>Ga0114931_10000234_pt1 | contig 64676 bp, 60 predicted proteins | sample 2SBtaG_FD_89579 | JGI IMG/M metagenome (GOLD analysis project Ga0114931, IMG submission 89579) | Deep subsurface microbial communities from Kolumbo volcano to uncover new lineages of life (NeLLi) - 2SBTROV14_V59a metaG | ecosystem: Environmental > Aquatic > Marine > Volcanic | place: Kolumbo... | reverse complement strand
TCTCAATCTTCAACCAGAAGCCTACTTGAAGATTGTTGAAGAGAGATTTAAGAAAGAAAGCATAGTTGAAATGAATCGACAAGCTCTCATTAAAGGGTATGAGTTTGCTAAAGATCACTTGGAACTTAGTATCAATCTCACTCCACCAATGCTCAAACCAAAGGAAAACATTGTCGTCAACGGCAATCATGCAATTGCACTTGGTGCTATTGCATCTGGACTGAAATTTGTCTCGCAATATCCAATCACACCTGCCTCCTCCATACTCGCATATCTTGAAGCACATGTAGAGGATTTCGGAATTGTTGTCAGACAGGTAGAAGACGAGATTGCTGCTGTGACAATGGCTGTTGGAGCTGGTTGGGCAGGAGTAAGATCTATGACTGCAACTTCTGGCCCAGGAATATCTCTCATGGCTGAGAATATCGGACTTGCTGGAATAAGCGAGACTCCTGTTGTCATAGTTGATGCACAGAGAGGTGGACCCTCGACAGGTGTCCCAACAAAGACCGAACAAGGGGATCTTATGCCAATCGCATATGTCTCGCATGGAGAGTTCCCTAGAGCAATTTTTGCACCTAGAGACATTGAGGAAGCATATGTCCTTGCTCACAAGGCATTCAACATTGCCGAAAAGTATCAGATACCCGTATTTATCCTTTCGGACTTTACCTTATCTGAGAGATTAGAGAATGTAAAAGAATTTGATATTACCCTGAAGATTGACAGAGGGAAACTGCTAGACAAGAATCAAAGATATCCAGATTATCAGCGTTATGCGTTAACAGAAGATGGAATATCACCTCGACTTCTCGCACCACACCTTGATGGAATACACATTGGAGTAGGTGCAGAGCACGATACCGATTCCAATTCGCTCGCAGGGAGTCAGGCTGGTCTCTACAAGGAAAGGTGGATGAAGGAGAAAATGTTCAAGAAGAGGTTCAGAAAGATGAAAGTCTTAGAGGAAAATGATATGGATGCTCCAGTATGGGATGGTCCAGAGAATGCGGACATCAGTTTTGTCACATGGGGATCTGTAACCACTGCAGTTAGAGATACCATAGAATACCTCAACGCAAAATCCCAAGAATTGAAATTCAATCTTCTCTCGTTCTCCAACATGTTCCCACTCCCTGTAAAGAGAGTGAAGGCAGAGCTTGCTAAGATTAGAACTGGAATTATCGTGGAAGCAAACTACACCGGACAACTGGAACAGCTTCTCAAGCTCCATACCGGATATAGTCCAAATGGTCATCTTCGCCACGTCGATGGAGAGGTCATGACAAAAACAAGAATACTTACCTACTTAAAAGAGCAGGAAATTGAAGAAGGTCCAATAGAGTACTCCTACATCAAGAGGACTAAGGACTACAACAAAAAGGAGGTCATGTAAATGGTTGCAACAGCAGAACCAATCAAACCCAGCGATTTCAAAGGAGGAAAGCCAACATGGTGCCCAGGTTGTGGAGATTATGGTCTCCAAAGTGCAATGAGAAAGGCACTCGCAAACCTTGGATACAGTCCAAATGAAGTTGTTATTGTATCTGGAATTGGATGCTCAGGAAACTTTCCACACTTCCAATCAACCTATGGATTTCATAGTACACATGGAAGAGCACTTCCTCTTGCAACAGGTGTTGCTCTCTCCAATCCAGATGTCAAAGTCATCGCTGTAGGTGGTGACGGAGATGGATACGGAATTGGAGTTGGCCACTTTATCCACACAGCAAGAAGAAATCTTGACATCACATATGCAGTGATGGACAACCAGATTTATGGATTAACCCTAGGACAGGCGTCACCTACTTCCCAGATGAAAGCCATAACCCTCACAACTCCAAAAGGTGTTGATGAGAGACCAATCAATCCTATCTCACTGGCTATTGGTGCAGGTGCATCATTTGTTGCTAGAGGGTTCTCCGGAGAAGGTTCCCATCTCGAGAAACTTTTGGAGAAAGCTATTGAGCACAAGGGATTCTCACTGGTAGACACCTTAAGCCCCTGTGTGACCTTTAATAGGCTCAATACTTATGATTGGTTCAGAGATCGTGTGTACTTCATAGAGGACGAAGAGGGATATGACAGTACAGACCTAAGTGCAGCTTTCAAGAAGTCAATGGAGTGGAATGAGAAGATTCCTCTTGGAGTTATCTTCGAGGATGAAGGTGCCACATTACAGGATCTTGACAGGACAGTTTCTAAAGGAAAAGTATTGGTGAATGAACCACTACCGATTAATCCTAATGTCACAGACATGAAGAAGATATTTAACGAATTCAAATAAGATTGGTTCAGTAAATATTCTTATTGCTAAAAAGCTATTCAACGAATTCAAATAAAATTAGATCAGCAAAAACGAGTACTACAAATTAGCAAGTGCTTGCTCAATCTTGTCCTTAGTTGAGGGTTTGAGGATGTATTGATCAGCCTCAATTTGTCCTTTTAAAGTGTCCCGAAGGGGATCACCAGTAATGAAAAAGAGAGAGGTTTTTGTCCCATGCTCCTCATCATAGGTATTAATGTACTTTGCAAGGGTTGTACCTGGTTGCTTGGGCATTATTTGGTCAATTGTGACTAGATCGGGTTTGTGCTCCAAGAACATTTTTCTACCCTCATCAACTGATCCAGCCTGAGCTACAACCTCATGCCCAAGCTGAGAGAAATAGCTTTTTAATGCTAACCTGTTAAGATTTGAGTCATCTACTATTAGAACTCGGTAGGTCTTCGTCATATGCAAATAAAAATCGGTAACTATTAAAAATGTTTAGAAGAAGTTTAGGGCTATTTATTAATCAGAAGCAATTTTACGGACACTGTCCGCATGAACGGAAATTGGTAAACTTAAGGTACTATTGACAATTTCCGCAGTAACCTGATTTGATCCGTCAATTCGTGTAAGCCGAGCGGTAGATCCTTTGAAGGGGCCATTGATGATCTCAACAAGATCTCCAAGAGCAAGACCTTCCACTGCAGACCTTGGAACGAGTATTTCACTGAGTTCCTCGATTGAGACTTCTTTGCCTCCGAGTGCGTGCTGACTGACTCCTCGAATTGTGCTCATCATTTCTTCGATACGTTTGAGATCACTACCCTCAATTATCAAATATCCTCTATAAGCATCAGAGACAACGAGAGAATAGATTGTACCTTTGAATCTCTTGGAGTGAAGTCCCTTGCCAAACACCATCTTAGCGACTCCTTTCTCCCTTCCAGAGCTAACTCTGAAGATGTAGATTGCCATTCCATACCACCTATGCTGCTACGATGACGTTGACCATCAACGAGATGAGGTACCCTATCCCGCCAAAGACGACGATACCAATGGCAGTTATCCTGCTCGTGATGACAACTTCCTTGTTGCTTGGTTTACGGGTAGATTTAAACAGAAGCCTCTTACTCATCTTGTAGTATCTGTTCATAGTATTCAGGAAACTCATGTAGACTCAAATGGAGATCAATCCTTGAGATTTTAAACTTATTACTTGATTCAAAAGAAATCATCTATGGTATACGGCCCATTATGTGCCGGAAAGAAGAGGGAATCTGCAATATCCCTCACTGGAACCATCCGATCTTTCAGCACCTTGATCGGAGATGCATTTATCCCAAAATTATTTCTGAGGTGCGAAGCGAAATCATCAGCGTAGGAGTAGTGAGTGAAGATCTTTGATGGTTTCACAGACTGGATCATTTGCAGAAGCTCATTGTACGTCGCATGAGTAGAGAGAGGAACTGTAAAATCATACCGGGAGAATCCGAATCTTGAGACTTGACCACTTACAATTCCCCGTTTAACCTCCTTGCCAGTCAGGCATTTTGGTACTTTCTTGGTAGCACGCGAAAGGAGAACAACAGAAGACTCAGATTTGTCGAAGTTATCAAGATTTGTGAATTTCATTTCGGGATTGTGAGATTTGTATATCATTGACGGAACAAAAATTTTCTCATCGACATAAATTGGAAGATCTTTTGTCATCTGATTGAGAAAGAGGATAAGCTCCTGTGCACCTCCAACCTGAGAGATATTAATCACTGGAGTTGCACCACTCTTCAAACACATCATGATAAATTGGAGAATGCGTACTCGCGAGGTGCTTCGCGGAGGAAATTTAAGAGATTTCTTTCCGTAGGTTGTTTCCACAATACAGACATCAAAATTATCTTTGGGGAGATCAGCTTTTGGAACACTGATAAGATCCTCAGGACAGAAGTCACCCGTGTAGATTAATGACTCTTCACCGTGACGGACAACCACCTGTGCAGCACCTAAGAGGTGCCCAGCGGGAATGAACTCAATCTCCAACTCACCAACATTAATAGGCTCATAAAATGGAAGTGCACTTACATTTCGACCGGGTTTCTTGTTTACCTGCTCGTAGATTTCAATTGTCTCTGGAGTGCAGTGTGAGATAGATGAGCCCCTGAGTCCTGCCGTGTGATCAGAGTGTGCGTGAGAGATGAAGGTAGGGATACCAATCGGAGAGCTAGTAGTTTCAGGATCAAGGAGGATTTTCTTAGATCCGTCAGAAACAACAATTCCTCGATTAAATCCGATCTCCATCAATTTAAGATGTTCCAACGATTGAAAAGTATTGAGATTCTAGGAGAGTTTTTCGATCAGTCCTTTGTATTCGATCGAGTCAAATATCTTATCCCATTCTTCTATCCTGTCGGTCTGTGTGACAGTGAGAACTCCCTGAACTGGAGCTTGCGTCAGCTTCTGAACGACTGAATATGTGTCCTCATTAACCAGAAGAACGGGGATACCTCTGTCTTCAGAAGTTGCAAGAACAGTCGTGGGTGGGAGAATCCCACCGGTGAGAATAATTGCAGAAGTATTTGTTTCCATTGCTGCAATAGCTAGAGCTGGTCTATCACCACCGACAATTACTGCCTTGTTAATAGACCTCCTGAAGAATTTCAGTGCATTATCCATCTCCATGGCTGCAACAAGATAGTCTTCAACAATATTATCCATGAAAGAAGAGCCAGAGAGGACTCTCCCTCCAATCGATGAACACAGTTCCTCGACATTTGGTGCCGTAAGGTCTCCCTTTTCGGGAATGACTCCCATGAGTTTAATCCCGTGCTCGGATAGTCTTTTCTCCGCAAGTTCCTTGATCCTCTCTATAATCTCCAGCGGTACCAGAGTGAGAATTCCTCCATAAACACAGATTCCTACATCATTGAAGAAGGATTCACCGAGTACAAATTGATCAAGATGGGTCTCATCCAGACCAGACACAAGCATAATGACTTCACTGTCAAATTCTTTGATCAATTCACGGCTTGAGAGGCTGATAGAAGATAGATATCCCATCGATCGACAGTCCTCAACTATTAGGAGATCGTACTTCTTGTCCAGTAAATTATATGACTTTTTGATCTTCTTGAGGTGACTTTTGATTTCCTTTCTCTCCATGTCATATTCCCATTGGGAAATCGTGACTGGATTGATCACTGTAAGATCTTCTTCCATTTTTAGGAGATTTTTGGCGTGTAAACTATCAGAGTCCTCATCTTTATCGCTGATAGGCTTGAAGTAACCGACATTTATTCCTTCCTTCTTTAATCGAAGGGCTAGTGCGAGACAGAAAATGGATTTTCCGACTCGCTCGTGACTTGATGTTACGTATATATTCTTCATCTTTCTTCCTCCTGCATCTTGATTGTTATTTTTACGTCTACCGCGCTGATACCATCAGGTGTGGCAAAGAACGGATTAATATCCATATCGAGAATTGTTGGGAAATCGCTTACTAATGCGGAAATCCGTTCAAGAGTCTCGATAATCATAGGAATATCTGCTCCTTCCTGTCCTCTTGCACCCTGAAGGATCTGATAGATCTTGGTATTTTGGAGCATTTCAGTAGCTTCTTCTGTTGAGATAGGAATCAAACCAAAACTTACATCCTTCATGATATTGGTGTAGATCCCACCAGCACCTATAATTGCCATATGTCCGAATTGTGGATCCTTAGACACACCCACAATGAGCTCATAACCAGGGGTAGCCATCTGCTGGAGATCGACTCCAACTACCTTGGTATTTGGATAATGCCTTCGTGCAGATCCCATCATCTCCTTAAATGCAGCTACGAGCTCATTCTCATTCTTTATACCAACTTTCACTCCACCGATATCAGTTTTGTGCGTAATGTCAGGTGAGGTGATCTTCACCACCATAGGATAGCCTATTTTGGTTGCCAGCCGCTTAGCCTCATTGACAGAGAATGCGGTGTAAGTAACTGGGGCATTGATGCCATAGGCACGCACGACTGCGACTGCTTCACTGCCAAGAAGAGTTACCCTTCCTTTGTTTCTAACCGATTCAAAAATATCAGCTACAGCTTCTTTATTAATATCAGGGAAAAAACGGGGAGTAGCTTTTTTCTCGATAGACTGAGAGAGTTTGACATATTTCCACAAACCACTAAGTGACCTAACCCCTCGTTCTGGAAACTCAAAGCAAGGAATTCCATTATCCTTCAAATATATTGTAGATTCGATTAAGTCAGTTCCACCCATATAAACTGCTGCAACAGGTTTGGTAGGATTTTCACCATGTAGTCGAACGATACCTTCTGCGGTTTTCATAGGCTCCGTCATTCCCTGGGGAGTAAGAATAATCAGTGCCATATCGACATTTTCATCCTTAAGTGTTGCCTCAAGTGTGAGGGTATACTCTTTGCTATTCCCGGTCCCTAGAATATCCACAGGATTATGTGTTGATGCAGCTGGAGGAAGTTTCTCCCTTAGGTAGTTGATTGTGGATCCCTCAAGGGTAGTCAGTCTAAGTTCTTGGAACTCAGCTTCATCAGTTGCTATGATACCGGGGCCACCTGCATTGGTGATAATACAGAGGTTAGGTCCTTTGGGCAGTGGTTGTGTACTGAAGGCTGTAGCAGAATCGAAGAGCTCTTCCACCGTATCTGCTCGAATTACTCCAGCTTTGGCAAAAGCAGTGTCGTATGATGTGTTTGTCCCAGTCATACTTCCAGTATGTGATGAAGCAGCTCTTGCACCTGCAGCTGATTTTCCTGATTTAATTACTAGAATGGGTTTCTTCTTCACCACATTTTGACAGACTTCAATAAATTCAGTGCCGTGATCAATGGACTCCAGATATGCAAGAATGGCACTTGTTTTAGAGTCATTCCCAAGCTCTTCAATAAGATCAACCTCATCCACATTGAGTTTGTTCCCAACACTGATGAAAGAGGAAAAACCAATCCCTTCATTCTCGGCCCAATCCAAGATTCCGGTAATAAGAGCACCTGATTGACTAATAAAGGCTAAATTTCCCTTCCTAGGCATTTTTGACGCAAATGATGCATTGAGCGGTAATTTTGTATCAAGCAGTCCAAGACAATTTGGACCGATAGCTCGGATGCCATAAGTGAGGAGCTTCTCTCCAAGCTCCTTTTCTAAGATGGCACCTTCCGATCCTATCTCCTTGAAGCCTGCAGTGATTATGATGGCATTCTTGATCTCAAGGTCATTCATGTCGTCGATAACAGGAAGGACGTACTTTGATGGAACTGCTATAATTACGAGCCCTATCGGCTTCTTAATCATCTTAAGAGATTTATACGCCTTTATACCTTGGATTTCTTTGGACTTAGGATTTACGGGATAAATGACACCAGGATAGTGGCAGGCCTGTAGATTGTTCACTACATCAAAGCCCACTTTTCCTCGTGAGTTACTTGCACCAATCACAGCTATACTCATAGCATTGAAAAAATTGTAAAGGTCAGATTTCTGTTCAGACATCGATGCTATCTCCAATCGATTGATTGAGGTCTCCATAGCATTTGAAGATTGATATAGAATATGTGGGAAAGTGACTCTAAATTCCGAAAAATCCGATCCAAAGGGCAATGATAATTATAGTTGCAATTATCATGTCTCGTATTTTCTTACCCTTACCCTTGGAAATTCTCTGGTCAGGACGTACATCATTGAAGTCTGTCAATTGTCTAAAGCGACTGTCGTTTGCGACTAAATCAGCACGTTCATCATCAGAGAGGTCAGAAACTCCCTTCTTTCCAAAGATGGAGGTTCCACCTATAGCATAATTACTAGTGCTAGCTTGGATTTCCTCTTCGTTTCGGATATACTCCTTGACTTTGTCTTCCTTCCTTAGATATCTGTAATAGAGAAAAGCCATCAAAGCAATGAAGTCAACAATCCATACAGCACCAGGCATAAACCAATTATGGGAATCTGTCCCCAACTTACTCTCGAGAGCATCTGTGAAGAAATCATGATCTGTGTCCTTGCTGTGCGGATCAGTGTTTGTTCCCCATCCAAGGATCTGTGAGCCACCGGGTACCATCACAGTTACTCCTTTAGGAGTTGTTTCAATTATATCCGGAAGTAGATCATGATCACTATCAGGAAGAGTCTTAACAGCATTTTGAGCCTCAGCATTTCCTGCGATTGCAGGAATGTAGACTATTAGATTAATCCAGCCGAGGGCAACGTAAAAAGCAGTTAAGATAGACGTCATAAGGAAAAGAAAGGAGAAGATTACCAGAAGATCTGGAAGAATCTTTCGCAACTTTGATTGACCTGCCATAAGCTATAATCTCAATAGGTATTAATATATGATTTCATTATTCGCGTAACTTACGAGTAGATACCATAACTAATAATTGTCACAATCAGAAAGAGACCACCCAATATTAAATATCGAAAAGCCTTGTTATTCGCATTTCGAGGTTTTCGAGGATCCTTATAGACTTCAGTAAGTTCATGAAAGCGTGGATCTGCCTTCATTCGGGTAGCTATCTCTTCATCACCCGCAGCATATGCAAACTTCCCCTTCTTTCCTGATCCCGAATTTATCAATTTCTCGTTCTGTTGGTAGACCTTGAGACGATTTGGTTTATGAATATATTTAAAATAGATCACAAAGGAGAGAAAAACACCCCATATTATCCAGAACCAACCGAGATCGAAGAAGTTATTGGGGTCAGTCCCAGCTTTGTCCTCTGCTGCATCTGTGAACAAATCCCCGTCGCTATCCATTCTGAAAAGGTTGGTATCCGTCCCTACACCGAGTTGTACATCCTTATAATAAACCCTTTTACCCTTTGGAGCCAATTCAATAATATCTGGAAGTCCATCCCCATCAGAATCTGGTGCTTTTCTTGCATTTCTTAGCGCAAATACACTTTCGTCAATGCTTGGAGGATCGAAAATAGCACCCATCCATCCGAAAACGAACAGAAAAGAATACTGCATGGTGGACATGAAGAGAAGAAAGAAAATCACTACTATTATCTCTTCTCGAATTGCCTTCAGGATGGAATGGAGAATGCTCATAAATTTTTTAATCCACACAAACCCATATTAATATTGCTAATTGTGGTTATCTTCCTAATTTAATATGTCAATTGGTATATCAAACGGATGAACAAGTTAGAGCATGAGGCAAGTCCCTATCTAAGGCAGCATGCAGATAACCCAGTTGAATGGTTCCCATATGGAGAAGATGCACTGCGAGAAGCGAAGGAGAAGAAGAAGTTAATCTTCCTTTCCATCGGCTACTCCTCATGCCACTGGTGCCACGTAATGGTAAGGGAAAGTTTTCAGGACGAGAAGGTGGCGAATTACATGAACACCCACTTCGTTTCTATCAAGGTAGATCGGGAGGAGAGACCAGGGTTAGACAAAGCCATGCAGGAGCTCTACCAATTGACGAACAAGAGGGGAGGAGGATGGCCCCTTTCAATCTGGATGACACCGGATGCAAAACCTATATTCCTCGGCACCTACTTTCCAGACAGTCCAAGACATGGACTACCCTCCTTTCAGCAGCTAAATGAGAGAATCGTGGAACTCTGGGAGACGCAACGATCAGAGGTAATACAACAGGCAGAGAATATCTCCAAAGGGACAGTTATGGTAGGGATGCAGGTTTTGAGCGGACGCTCCGAGATCGAGAAAGACGTCCATTCCAAGATCCTTCCTGTAATTATGAGAAGGGTAGATCGAAAATACGGGGGAATAGGAGCTGCACCAAAATTCCCACGAGTGAGTACCCTTATGTATTTATTGAGTGAAGGAGTACGAAAAGGGGACTCTGACATGATTAATTCTGTTGAGTTCAGCTATCTCAAGATGATCAGGGGAGGCATTTATGACCAATTGGATGGTGGCTTTGCAAGGTACTCAGTCGATGCCAAATGGCTTGTCCCTCACTTTGAGAAGATGCTGTACGACAATGGCGCACTGCTCAGTTTAGGTGCAGATCTCTATGCTATCACCTCAAATGAAGAGATTGAAAAATCACTTTACAAGACAATAGACTGTCTGGAGAAGGAGATGCTCTCTAAAAATGGAGGATTTTCAGCTTCGATGAATGCAGAGAGTGAGGGTGAAGAGGGAAAATTCTACGTTTGGACACAGCAAGAGATTTCTGATCTCCTAGGTGATGATCAGCAGATTGTCAGCAAGTACTTTGGGATAACTGAGAAGGGGAATTTCAAGGATCCACATCATCCCGAGAAATTTGGGATGAATATCCTAAGCATTTGCTCAACTATTGAAAACCTAGCAGAGAAGTTCTCCCTACCACCTGAGGACATCCAAGAGGTCATCGAGAGATCAATCGCGAAGATGATTAGATTCAGGGATAAGAGAATCAAGCCAGATCTGGATGACAAAGTAATCAGCTCGTGGAACGGTATTCTGATCTCTGGGCTAATCAACGTCCACGAAAAGACTGGAGATCTCCGAAGTCTGAGCCTAGCTGAAGGGGTGATTCGCAACCTTCGATCGCATTTCAGAGATGGATATATTCTCAGGTACACAAAGGATGGTGATGAGAGAGAGATACAGGGGGTACTAGATGATTACGCATTCACAATTGACGCCCTTCTAAGATTTTTTGAGGTCTCTGGGGATACTAATTACCTCGATGATGCAGATGTCCTCGCTAAGATTGTAATTCGGAAATTCTATGATGCACCCGCACTCTACCTCATCCCCGATGATCATGAGGATGCAATTATCGGAAGACCAATTCAGGTGACAGATGACTCTATGGCTGCTGCACTCTCAGTGATGGTCAGGAACCTCTTCAAACTCTCAAAATATACCGAGCAACATGATTACTATATTGTGGCAGAAGACATTCTCTCGCATACCATCGAGAACGCAATTCAGTACCCAGGATCAGCTTCTGAACTCCTGATGGCATCTCGCTACTTCAGTGACTACCCTGATGAGATCGTCTATTTGGGAGAAGGTGCAATTGGAAAGGAGTTCCCGAAGTACTACCTTCCGACAAGATTGGTCTATAGAGTACCCTCCCTTCCTCCTAAGGGGTGGGAAGTTCTCGAAGGGAGAAAACTCATCGGGGAGGAAACTCTGTACCTCTGCAGAGGGCAGACATGTTCTCTTCCTATCACTGAATTGAATAAATTAGCAGAGCTTTTTAGAAACCAAGAATATTGAGATTTAAGAACATTTGAGGACAGACCTATTGACGTCCAATAAACAAAATAGATAAATTAACAAAGCTTTTTAGAATCTAATTTTCTAGAAACCAAAACCAATGAAACCCTTGAGCACAGGAAGTGCAAGACCTATTGCACCTGAGATCTTAGGGAGATAAGCTTGCACATAGAAATTCAATGACTTCGTAAATTTCACCTCAAGCGATTCCCCTGCTGTCATCGAACCATCAAGTTCCTCAACCTGTACAGTCACGAGCTTAAAGCCAAAATGCTGTGATTTCAATCTGAACCACACAGCGTCTCCGACCTGAAGAATATCACTGAGAATTCCAAGAATATCATCCTCGTCACCGATAATATCGGGTTGCTCCTTGGGATAGGGATCAGTCATAGGATCCAAGTTGAGCACAATATTCTGCTTGTCTGGATGAACAGTCGCACGATCTGACCTCATGGTCACCCTAATCTTTCGATCGTCCCTTGGAGTATGATTCAGGAGGAAGGTAATAATACCACTTGACTCCTTCACACTTCCCTGATTTGTCTTCCCTGAAACGGTGAAGTACGTGTCAAGACTAGTGAAGTACTCGTAGTCATCGGTGAGGGAGAGCATCAATCTATCCACAAGTCTGAATGGTTCTGGAGCCTTCTGCTCAATCCTCTTGATGATCTTCATAATCTCTTTGAAGGTGAGACCGGTTTCATCACCATTAAGAAATGCATCTGTATTGTCTCCGAACAGTTCAGCAAACTCCTTATCCACAATATCTTTAGACACCAATTTGTCATTTGAAATGTGAAGATAGGTGACAAGCAGGATTTTCTCAATTGCTCGATCCCTTCGTGTGAAAGAGTCCTCGTCCGCCTCGAAGGCAGGATCCAGTTTGTCAACTATATCCGCATACCACTCATCAATATCCATGAACGTAATAGGGTCTATGTAGGTCTTGAAGACATCTCCGAGAATATTGTCCAAAGTCATTGGGAAGATATCTGGCTCGTAGAAGCTGATTAATCCACCAGGATTGAAGGAGCTGTCCTCAGGATAATCCACAAGGAAAACTACCGAGATAGTCACAAAAGCGAAAGTGATACCCATTGTGGCCATAAGTGACTTCAGATTCTCCTCACTATTTGAGATACTCTGGTAATCCCCGTAGACCGATGCTATATAGAATGCCAAGGAAATGATAGAAGCTAAAGTTATCATAATCGAGAAATTCCTCGCTGAAGACATTCCACTGACTAAATCATCAAACCCCCTGATCCCTTTTACTGGTTTACCCTTCTCCTGAAATGCCTTGACATTCTTCCGGAAATTCATCTGGAGCAGAAAACCATTCAGCATGTACATGAATGAGATAACTGTGAATAGAATCCAAAGAACAAGGAGCACAACACCCAAGCTTTTACTCTGCAGTGCACTTGTATTGAAAGCATTCGCCATTAAAATGACAAAGATCACAAGAGCAAGAAGCACCATAAAAAATTTGTTGAATGCTCGTGAAAGAGAGTTTATTATCGTAGCAAAACTCATAGATTGAATACAATACTCATTGCTCTTAAACTTTCACAGAAGGCATTTGACAGAATATCTTCAGATTATTGTCGCACACATTCTACAACAATTGATATCTGTATATTTGAGGGGAAAAATGGAGAACCACTAGACTTAGAAAGCGGGAAGATGAGAGAGAATTGTGTCAGCAGAATTCGTCGAAAGGATGGTAGAAAGTTATTCCTAAGTACACAACGAAAGGTTCTGGAGGGAGATCCAGTCACTTGTCGAGAGCAGAGTAACAACAGATTCCACAATACTTGATCTGGGATGCGGTCCCGGACTCCATATCAAGGAAATAAACAGAAGGTACAACCCAAGAAAACTCATCGGAATAGATCACAATCAACTCATGTTCGATCGTGCAGAAGAATTTATTGCGGACATCCGAGATAAAGTAGAATTCATCGAACAGCACCTCCAAGAGAATCCTGACCTCCCCAAAGGAAATGATGCAATCTTCTCCTCAAGAGTCCTTCGCTCATTTGAGGATCAGTACACCAGCCTAAGTAACATACATAACGCACTGAATCCTGATGGACTGCTTGTGCTTCTTGACTGGGCAAGAGCTGATCTACCAACGTATGCAGAATACCTCGGAGGAGGGCCAGCAAATGTGATGAGATATCACCGCAACTTCTCGAGATACTCACTAAGCGATTGGGAGTACATTCTATCAAATACTGGGTTCAGGATAGAACTCGCCTTCAGCCTCCCACCCGTGCATCTGGCAATTGTCGCACGAAAGATCGAAAGTACTCGCATCACACTGGACTAATATATCTCATAAGGACTCATAGTCAAAAATCTAACACTTACTTCACATTGGACTACCTATCTCATTAAGACTTTTCTGTGCAAATCTAAAGTTTACACTTATCACTACAAGTTATATCTCATTAAGATTTATCCGTACTTATAATCAGATTGCCTTCATCACTCTCACCATAATTCAATAGCCCCTCTCTAAAATTTCGAATAAGCCCTCACCTAAAATCAGATAGCCCCTCATCATTCTCCGCAAGATCATCATCAATATGTATCTTCGCAGTCTTGATGTACTCACGCCAGAGACGCTCAGAAACAAAGATTGGGGCCTGATTCAGTACTGCAAGAAGGGTGGCATTCGAAGGTATCATCGGAAAGTGCAGGAAATTCGAAAAACCCTCAGGAGTAAGCGTAATTGTCGCTTGGTACACACCAGTCCCGGGAACAAGACTGTCAATCTCTACCTTCTCCACGATTGCCAATTGGGAGACAAGATCATGAATCTTCAAACGACTGTCATTCACCTTCGTCTTCGAAAGATAGACACTCAGTGATATTGCAATCTCCATAGGTATATTGCTCATCATGAAGTCACTTCCGTTTTCCAACAGGAAGCGTAGGAAAGGCATCTGATTCTCACGATCTGATCCCCGAAGTGTGAAGACCTGAACCTCCTCTACCCTGATGAACTCAACCTCTTTCATAACCTAAATTATGTCAACCAACATTATTAAGAATTCTCTTCTTCGAGGAATTTAAAGAACTAGACTCCCCTCTTTTTGATAATAGACAATGAAGGTATAATCAAAACTTAAGAACTAGCAGAACAGCATAGAATGAACTGTAGGTATATTTGTACATAACCCAGCGGGAGTTCGCTTCTATGGAAAAAATCAAAGAATTAGACTCACCTATTTTCGAAGATGTGCTACAAGGAATAGTGCAAGAAAATTACCCTATAATGCCATTGACAGGCTGAAATACCATTCATGACCTGACTGGGATTTGAACCCAGGTCAAAAGAGTTCTCCATTTGGAATTTGAGAGTCTTCCATGATGGACCGAGCTACACTATCAGGCCATTTGTCCGTTTTTTCGTGAGAAAAGATGACGTTCTAATTGTATATTTCATGAACTTAAATCTTATGTAAATGGACGCGGGATATTGTTTCAGGAATTCATTCTCGCTCAAACAGTCAAATATCATATATTTCATTCAATCACTCCATCTATTTTTCACTTGGAGATAGTAGCTGGAATTAATTACAGAAATACAGTAACTGAAATAATGAGCGATTCCTATAATTCTAAGGTCGACCTCGAAGAGCTAAATTCTACATTTTTTTTCTCGGGAAATTCAAGAGAATTCTCCCAAATTCATCCTACGGTACCTTCGGCCGTGAGACCTGTAAGTATTTAAGATATTCAAAGATGAGTGACAATTTATTCTAACTGACTGATAGTTGGTCTGGTAGATATGATGTCGTCATCCCTAGATGCAGCGAGCATTCTCTCCTGCATAAGATTTTCGTATTCTTGGGCAGTTGCTTTTCCCAGGCATTCTGAGATTACTTTTTCTCCTATTCTGATAGATTTGTACCAGTAAAAGTAATTCTTTTCACAGACCTTACCGTCCTTGTTTTTCCACTTACGTGCTATCTTACGTATGTACATATTTTCACCTCACAGGAACTACCACTTGCACAGAGTGTTGGACAGTGTGTACATCCTACGACTATATGTTAAAATAAAATATATAAAAGGATTTGGGATTGAGGGGGAGTATTCAGTACAAAAAGAGAAGAGAGATCATTTTGTGGTACTTTTCGTAGTGCTAAACATGGAAATTTTATAGAATTCGTAAGATGTAAGAGTCAATTAGCTCCTATAACTCGTTTTACATACTAGGATAGATAGTAGGACAATTACCGAGATGGTATGTCATTTATTCTCTGAGACAAGACTTGAAATGGAAAGTCATTTATTCCCTGAGATTATTTTTAAGTGTGGGACATCCAATATTTTGGGATCATCATGTGATAGGTCCTGTCCAGACAAATTGTTATACACTGGCGAATGACATGAGCGAGGCAGTTCTCGTAGATCCAGGTGGCCCTGAGTCGGTAGATATAGTTAGAGAGCTGGGGAAGCGGGAGATTGAGGTTAAACATGTACTTGTCACCCACGGTCATTTCGATCATTTGGGTTGGGCTACTGAAGTTCAGAAGGCAGCAGAAGGAGCGAGAGTCTATCTTCACGTGGATGAGAAGGAGTCGTATGAGAATTTCCAATCTTGGCTTCCCAGAATGGGGTACAGTGGTGTTGAATTGAGGGAGCCAGATGTCTGGGTGAAGGATGGCGATACGATTCATGTGTCAGAGCTGGATTTTTCAGTAATGCATACTCCTGGCCATTCACCGGGGAGTGTGACCTTTGTCCTTGGAAATGATGCCTATGTCGGAGACTGCCTCTTTCAGAGATCTATAGGACGGACGGATCTCCCCTACTCTGATCCGCATGCCATGGAGGACTCACTGAAGCGATTGATGAATGAGATTGATCCTAGTTCGAGGGTGCTACCGGGTCATGGGGATTTGACAACAATGTCTACTGAGCTTGTGTCAAACCCATTCCTGAAGGCTCTGCAATCAGGGTTGTCTATCTTTTAACGTTACACTCTCCCTAGGTGAATAATTCGCAAAGATAGCAAGATTTATATCTTCTTCTATTAGCCTAAGCTAAGAAATGAACTATTCTTGTCTACAGAAATAGACAAAAGGAGGAAAGAAATATTATGGAATTTTGCCCAAAATGTGATTCACTACTTCACATAATAAAGGATAAGAAAACTGGAAAACCACTGTTGAAGTGCCCTGATTGCGACTACATCGAGTCCAAAGAAAATGTTGTCGAGAGCTATATCATCAGTGACGAGATCTCGCACACCGAGAAAGATACGATTGAGATGATAGAGGTGAGCGAGGAGGAAAACGTACTCTCCGCAGATATTAGAGAAGAGCTTACAGAGCAGTTCAGAGAGTCTATTGAGAGCTTTGAATTCTGAAACTTTTACCGATTAACTCTCATTGTCAATGAACAGAATCAATTTTAATTTCATACCACACTGAGAGCAAAACGGGTCTATTTCAGGATGGCTCCCACAACCTTCACACATATTTTGGAAGTGGAGCTAGTTGGAATTGCATGCAATTGGGGCTTCCATTCCACAAGCGCACAGCATATAACAAATTTGACTTAACATTTTAAATTAGAAACTAAATTTTCTTGGTAGATCCACTCATAAGAATTTATAATTCGAGGGTATCTCTACATATTGTGGAAGTGGAGCTACTTTTCAAAGACCTCACAATAGCATCAGGTTCGACACTCACCCAAATCAGCCTCCTCCTGTCTGAAGAGGGTAAAAGGGCAGGGAGAACTGCCACCATTGAGGCTCTGCCTGAAAAGCTAGATCGTATGGTCATCGACTCTTCGGGAATGATCATGATGCCAGCGCTGTACGACCACCTCTCTTGGATTTCCTCGAAATTTACCCAGAGAGACCTCAGCAGACATAGAAATACACTCTCAGAGGGAGGGATTAATGGAGGGTATTTTGAAGTGATTGAGAATATCTCCCGAGTTTCATGGCTCGATGCCGGTCGAAGGCTCCTGAAGGAATTTAAGGGAAAGTACGGTCTCTACGGTCACCAGTCGTACATCAACCGATGGAAATCCCTTGCCGGGCAGGAGATCCCAAAGATCAAAATGCTCCTCTCAACCGACGCGCTCAAGGAGAACCGAGAAATTGCACTCTGCCCAGCACAGGAGCACAGAGCATCGCATATCTCCGATGATTCACCAGCAGTAAAACTCTGGTGGATGGATAAGCAGTATGAGCTCATTCAGGAGGCAATTGGTGAGAGATACCTGACCCAGCCCCTTATCAATGACAAGATAGCAACTTCTGAGATTGAGAAGGAAATGCTTCAGCTTCTGGAAGGCAGGGATGTAGTGAGACTGGGAACGACTACCGAACCTGACTGCTCATTCCTCATCTCCCTCATTCTTGACCGGACGCTAAAGAGCAAAGAAGGACTCCTTGGAGTTCCACTCAGATCAAGTGACCAAAGGAGGAGACTAATCGAGGAGACGTTGGAAGAACCAAACTTTAGATTAGCTGTAGGAGACTATCCCATCGAGTGGGAGAATGACCACATCAACAACGGGTTTAATATCGGAGGATTTACCCTCCCCCTCCTTATTGATGCATTCAGGTCCACAGGTGCAGACATCCCTCAGATTTTTAATAGACTGTACCAGAAGGGAATTACATACGAGAAAGCAGGAATAAGAATACCAGAGGATTTTGTACTGCTAGCAAAAGCACCACGAAGAGTCCTGCAAAACTCTGAGATAGAATTAGATTCTGCTTTCACAACACCACGCTTTACCACTGCCTACACCGTATTCGACAACAAACTGGTCTTTGCTCTCGATTGAATGGTTGAAACGTACCAACAAGTTATCACGTGAAATTGCTAAAAGTATCAACAAGGTCTCACTCAAAACAGTTGGGAGTATTAACAAGATCGCACCAGCAATACCTCAGAGGTATTCTCCACCCAATTTGATCGGAAACATTATAGAGGTTTAGTTAATTGAAATCTTAGAAGGCATTCTCCTGCTCAACACTGGATGTGAATACAAGAGATAGGGATGCATAAATTACTAGTGTAGATGTAAATTTTTGTTGAATAACGAATTTCAGTGAATTACTCTCTTAGAATTTATTACAACTTATTCCGATTGATTTGGCTTGTCTGCTTGTGAATTCTTCTTCTTCCTGTCAGACCAGATGAAGTAAACTATGACCAGCATGGAACCAATCAAACCGAGAATTATATAGGTAAATGATGACTGCCCATTATTGCAGGAGGTCTGATAATCTCCAAATGACCCACCTGACTGAACCACATCAAACAACTTTGTCAGAGTATCTTGCGACTGTACTCCGACCAGACATGCCTTAAGATCACCACCATCAAGAACCAAGAAAGTCGGAAATCCCGGAACACCATATGTGCCAGAGATTGTTTGATTATTGTCAATCCCAAGAGTCCAGGGAGAGGGATAAGTGACATTGTACGAAATGACATCAGTCATATTGTCGCTAGAAGATGAGGAGAGTGAATACAGTGGGAATGAAATGTACTGGGAGTATACTTCTTTCAGATCTGGGTGCTGGGATTGGCAGTTATGGCACCACGTCGCAAAGATCTCCACCACTATCGTTTTGTCGGTCGGTAGGTTCTGTGTATTTCCAGACAGATTAGTATAAACCAATGGAGTCTGAGCTTGTACTACCGATAGAATAAGTAGAAAGATGAAAGTGAATCTCAGTTTCATAACTCCTATGAAAAACTAAGGTATATGAACTTCAGAATTAAAAGAACACACAATGCACTGAAACCATCGGAGAGTAAGGGGACAATAGTCTACGCGGTCAAACGCTCATGACCAAATATCTCAGACTTCTCAAGATATGGATCGCACTCATATGAGATCATATTCAGTGTATTATACAATTAAAAACATACAATATTCTAAAACCAACAAATTCTCAAAACACTATTTTTTAAGCGCAGTATGCGATTTGCACGCATGTCCACGGCTGACTACGGTATACTTTGTATACAATTGCAGGCCGCTGCATAACTACTCTGCCAACTGCGCGTTTCTTGCATAATCCTGGTGGATTTCAAGAAAGACATTTCCTTCTGCATCAAGATGATTAAAAATTGTTTCTATATCTCCTCCTTACCAGAGCACTGAAGGTGGAATTTTCTTTTCGGATGCGCTTTCTGTGAATTAATGAGGTGTGCTTTCTGTGGGTTAATTCCAGTGATTGTCGGTTACTCGTGCAAAGGCTAAGAGCGGTGTATGTCATCTACTCATGTACAAAGTGTGGGCTGTCCTTTCACGTGTCTTTCTATGACATCAGCACAAAGTGTCATGAGCGGAAGAGAGTGAGAATCAATGTCCTCATGGATGATTGAACAGCTCTACGATCATGAAATTCATGTGTGATGAGAAAAATGAGTGATCACAACTGCAATTATGTTTGAACAGCGACTTACTAAATGAAAGGAGAAGGAATTGCATGATATGTTGTTCAATATACTCATCATTGAGGAGTATGCGAGGAATCGAGAAATATCTGGAAAGGATCTCATTCGTGTTATTTCGAATGGGATACACAGGAAAATCCTTGGAGCATCATGTGGCGGAGATTGAATCTGATCTCTGTGATCGCTTTGACGAAGAAACTGCCTTCAATGAGGTCTATGACAAATTCGGAAGACCAGAGGATGTGATTAAGAATTATGGGATTGAGAAGAGGAGACCATGGATCGGTGTAACTTTTGCTGCAGTCCCGGTCCTTAGTTATCTGATGCTCTTCATTATGTTTCTGCTTTACCCATTTGATTTGCTGAATTATGGAAAAGGTGCTGACTTATTCCTTCCGCAGGCACTTTATTCGAATAAATTACTATTGGTAGGCTCTGCATTTTTCTATTTTGTTCTGTTACTTACAGGATTATGGAATTGGGTATTCACAACTCATGATCCACGAAGAATACTTATTGAGAGGATGTCGTTTCCAATTGGTATTGTAGGTGGGTCATATACCTTATTTGCAGCACTAGTACTGATCATAGCAGGCTCACAGCAGTATTCTGCGATAGGTGGTTGGGAATTGAAGATGACTTTGTTTGTAGTTGAGGTAATTGTCATTACAGGAATTCAGCTCTTTCTTGTGAAGAGGAGGCAAGGACTTCCAAAAATTGCACATTATATTTTTGCCGGAATCGTGTATCCACAGGTTTTACCCATTCATTTTACTGATGGTTTAGATGATTTTGTATTTCTTCATCTAAATCATGAATCTATAGGGTCAATTTTCAATTCATATATTCAAGCTCAGCAATACACTTGGGTTTTTTCCCCGATATTCATGGGAATTGTAGCTCTTGTCTATGTTCATAGGAAGAAAGCTGATGCACTGACAGTACTTATTTCTGGTAATTTGTTCATTGTCTCTCTTACTGTCTATAATATATTTGGGGTCTTATTTGTACCAACAGAGGAGTATCCTGGAAAAGATTCACGCGTTTATTTTTGGTTGATGTTTTTGGTCATTTTTCTATTAGTGTGGAATGTACTAATTATTCTATCAGGTTCATCCAATCTTATAGAGGTATTCAAAGTTCAGAAGCACACCTATAAAATAGACTTTGCGAAACCACGGTTGATTCTTTCTCTTGTAGTAGTTCTGTCTATCTCCTTTTTAATGATCAACTCTTATTTGCAGCATGATTCAAATTCCCAGTTCGCTATCCGTGTACCAGAAAATACAAAAGATGGTCAGAAGTTCACTTCACTTCATGAGGTTACTATGACATTATTTGAGGCAGAGTCATCGGGTTTTCTAAAGATGCAGGTATTTGTTCCAGAGAAAAGTATATTTGACTTCAATATTACGTACGACACATCAACAGCAAATCGCTCGTTGGAACCGAGTCAATCCTTTATCAATGGGTACATCCGTTATGTCTTCTCATTGGAAGTGCAGAAGGGATCCTTAATTTGGATGCATTATAATTTTACTCTTTACGGAGGCAATACTGTTGATGAGAGTCAAGCTCTGCAAATCTATTATGATTTTGATACGGGATATGTCACAGGTTGGTACTATGTACTAGAGGTCTTAATTACAGTCTATTGTGCGTATACCGTACTTAGGAGGAATGAAGATGAGTGAGGAATTCCATAAAAAGTGGAGAGGGCAGATGCTCAAGGGTCTGCTTGAACTCTTCATTATTTCTTACATCAGTATTAATCCAGGGACATACGGGTACCAAATCCTTCAGAGATTGAGAGGCACACTTGTTCTTGCTGCGGATATTGCAGATGACCCAGTGTATGGAGTGCTCAATCGACTTGAGAGGGAGGGAGTTCTGGAGGTAACGAAGAAGGAGGCTGCGGGTCGTATGAGGAAAACTTTCGTGTTAAGTTCGTATGGAGAGGGTTTATTCGAGAAGATTCTCAAGGATTGGAATGAGGTTCGCAAGTTGGAGAAGTTGTAACCTGTAGGATCAATTGTGTCAGGTAGCTAATTTGTACTATTATTCATTAGGAGCTAGAAAAACTGGAATCAGCATTCTATGTGGATTTTAATTGTAATCCTATCTTAAGTGATTTGGAGAATGCCGACATTACATGAACTACCTTGTCTCCAACCAGTCTTCGATGGAGTTCTCTAGAGGAATGGGGTTGAAGTTCATGAGTGAGTGAAGAAGGGAGGTATCGAGGCAACGAACTGCAGAGAGTGTCCTGACTCTATATCTCGAGAGTCCTCTGTTCGAGCTCTTCCCCCTCAGTCCATTTTTGATTTCCATAAAGAGACCAGCCAAATATGCAAGGAAATACGGGATTTTATGCTTAGGAGGTTCGACCCCAAGTTTCTCGCTGAGCAGGTAGATAAATTCGTGAAAGCCAACCGCCTGACCTTGGACATTTATCGCTTGATTCAGCATCTTCTCATTGTCCATAGCTTCTATCATCACTTTGGAGAGATCCCTTGCATCAACGTAACCGAGCTTTCCATTCCTACCAACTAATGGTAATTTTCCAGTCTCCAATCTTCTCGAGAATTCTTCGAGGACATTTTTGTCGTTTGGCCCGCCGATGAATGGTGGGCGGACGATGACAAAGGGGATTCTACTGTCCTTCAGGATCTTCTCTGCAGCAACCTTACTTTTACCGTAGGGTGTGAAGGGCAATTGAAGAGAGTTCTCAGTTCGGGGAGCTTTCTCAGTGATGGAATAGGTAGCGATGGAGCTCACGAAGATGAACAGGTGTCCGGAATTCTCTTTGAAATGTTCGATGACGTGCCGAGTACCCTCTACATTAATTGAATCCAGACCATGCTGATCAGCACCGGTGAGCGCTGCTGCACAATGGAACCATACTGCGTTGCTAGGAAAGGAGCAGTCCCAATTTTTGTCGGAAATATCAACTACCTCAGTTTTCGCACCATCGATTTTTGTTAATTTCTCAGTATTGCGTCCGAGTGCAGTTACATCGTGACCCTTGCTGAGTAGCATACGGGTGAGAGTTCCCCCAACAAGACCAGTAGCACCTGTAACTACGCAATGAACCATAATTCTAATACTTGCAGGTCTATCTAAAGTTTACTCAAAGAAATCCTCTTTGAGCTCAAGATTTTGGGAGTCAATTTGGACGTAGATCAGATCCTTCATGTATGGGTGGATAAGTTTGAGGGGTTTTCCAAGAAAATTCATCTGGAACGGGTCCTTGCCTTTGACGGAGACCTCAATCACTCCTCCAGTAGCTTCTGCCTTTCCATCGTAGTGGTGGATCTCAGCTGTACTTGCGATGAGATCAAGCTTTGTGTACTTTCTTTGAAGATCACTCAACTTGACCATCGCAGTGACTTTCCCCTTGACAGTCCGGTTTTCAGCCCAAGGATCCCCAATTGACAGACTCACTGATTCTATCTCCTTCTTGTGAGTGGCGAGAATCACCTCTCCCCTGCTGGTTCCGAGAATGAACTCTCTTGGTGAAATTATAGATACAGCCTCTATCGAACCTTTGAATCGCTCTTTTGCAACTAATTCTACCTCGACATCTGACTTCAGCATCTTGCCTTTCAAACGGTAGAGCAAGAATGTCCCCTTGCGAGTCCCGGCAACCAACGTGTCACCCTCAATGTCAACAGAGGTGAACTCATCGGAGTATGAGGTCTTTCCTGCATGTTCGAATCTCTGCACTCCTTTGATCTTATAGATATTTAAGCGTGATCGAGGATCAAAATCAGCATCAACGACTGAGACAGTAACTAGGTGTTCGCCATCAAAGAATGCACCGTTTATTGATTTGGGAGGAACATCAAAGCTCATTTCATGAAACACCCAACCTTCAGACCCACTTTCGGTGACATAGACATTTGTTTTACTTTTCGCTCGATGTATCCTCAAGATCTTCCCTTTGTATTCGTAACTTGCGATTGGAACCTCTGAGTCCTTGACCTCAATACGATGGGCGAGGAGATAATTCCCATCATCTTTGTACAGACCCACATAATTCTCTCTCGTTGCTACTTCTACAATGTACCTGCCATCGAAATTGTAGCTGATCATGAAAAGAATGGGGTGCTCAAATTCCTCCAAAATTGTCATGCCATTTCACCTTTTTGAATTTACTTTGTAAAGATCCTCAGCCATTTTTAGAAATGCTTCTTCCACACGCATACCAGTTAGCGCAGAGGTCTCAATGTATCCTATGCAACTATCAATTTCCCTTGCCTTCTGATTTCCTTCTCTTCGGTAGACAACACGATCCTCCCGTAGATCATTCTTGTTACCAACGAGAATGAATTTTAAATCTTGGGAGAATTTTGAGACTTCTTCGTACCAGACCTCGATATTCTCAAAAGTATCACGTCTGGTGAGATCAAAAGCGATTAATGCACCTTTCGCACCTTTAAAGAAGAGATTGCGGATCGAGGTGAAGAGAGAACCAGCAGCGATATCCCAGAGATTGAGGAGGATCTTACTGTCTTTGAGATCAAGATAGTGATTGTATGGTTCCATACCTACAGTTGTGATATAATCCTTGGTGAATTTTCCATGGAGAAACCTTTGAACCAGTGAAGTCTTCCCGACTGCTGGATCGCCGAGAAGAAGGATCTTAAATGTGTAGTCAACCTCTGTCATTGCTTTCTCTCCTTGTTGATTTACTCGGAGTCTGTATTAAAGATTAGTACCATCCACCACGAATATCTACAAGAAAACAGCTTTCTTTTATAGATTTGTTTGACCTAGGTCAATGGTGAGAACCTGACCCTGCATCTTCGTCGTCTCCAAGAGGAGTTTCACAACCGGAAGGATGTCCTCGACATTGAGAATACCTCCCAGGGGGTTCTTCCTTCGAACTTTGCCAAGGATAGCCTCCTCAATTGTCAGATTATTCTTGTCTGCATACTCATTCAATTCCTCCACGTGACGATCTGTAATCACATACCCAGGAGCAAGAGTATTGCATATTATCCCGAACTTCGAGCCCTCTAGAGCAAAAGCTTGCCCCAGCATATGAACTCCAGCTTTACCAACTGCATATGCAAGTTTCCCTGCAGTCGGTTCTTTCCCAGTGGTCGATCCGAAGAATACCATGTTCCCACCATTGTTCTCCTTCATCCACTTGAAAGTCTCTCTACCAATGAGATATGCAGAGGTGAGATTGAGGTCGATAACTTTCCTGAACTCGTCTAGGGTATAATCATCGGCATCACGACTATAGAGGCTCCCCCCAGTAAGGTGAACCATCCCGTAAAGCCGGGGGACCAGATCACGTAATTCTCTGAATGCAGTCATTATAGATTCTTCTGATGAGTAATCGATCTGTATGTGCTCTATATCAAGTCCCTGTGAAATGAGAAAATTCACAAAATACGAACTTTGCTCTGAACCGATGGATATTATTCGAAAACCGTTCTCGATAAGGTAAGGTACCAGAACTTTTCCGATGCCACTCCCGGGAGCGACAATGAGAACAACTGGTTTCTCATCCCCCTCCGTGTTAGTCATTTCGATTGTTCCGAGTGACATTGCAGTAACTTGGATCGATGATTTATATTAATTTACACTAGGTTCGGGAATGGTGAGAAATACGAAGGCGAATATCAGACGTAGGAGAGAAGTCAGTAAGAAGAGCTCAGAGTACCCCACGTAGTGCAATGCATAGTCTGCGAAGAAACCAAAGCAGAGTGAACCAAGGAAAGTCATAATTCCCCATATGAATGCATGTGTGCCTAAAAACCACCCTCGATCATCAGGTCTGTTGATTGTATTGCAGGTGTCGAGAATATAGTCCTTTTGAGTAATCGAGTAGAGACCGAATGTAGTACCTGCAAGTATTCTCACCAGCAGGAGATGTGTCCAATCAGTCGCTAAGGCAAAGCCAATTGGCACCAAGAAGAGAAAAAATCGGGAGAAGAAGAAGGTGTACCTGTATTTCCTAAACACACCTCTCAATTTCTCGTTGTAACGCGCGGTCACACTGAACCCAAGGAACGCAAAAAACCAGATAATAGCAACCTGCTGGGAGTTCGCCAAGTTATTCGTGGCATGCGGGAAGAGGGGCCAAGTCGTCGACATCGAAAATGCGAAGAGGGCATCCGCGAAGACAAACTTCCGGAATGAATGAATTTGAAGTGGTTCGAAGAGGTTCTGACTCTGTTTTCTTTTTTTCAGGTTCTGTGGATAGTCATTTGTCCTGCTGACAAGAAACACGCTCACGAACGCTCCCGAGAAACTTATTGCAGCAACACCAAACAGGAAAACATATGGATTACTGAATTGCTGACTGATATTGCCAGTCATAAGGTAGAAGATCCCTCCAGCAAGTGATGCGAAAGCCCCGATATTTCCAAGCATCTGCGCTCGTTTATCCACATCGAAGCTATCTCCAATAAGTGCATTCCACGAGGGTTGCACGGCTGAATATCCGATATTGTAGAGAGAGAAGACGAGGATAATAAGAAGCGGTGAAAATACCTGAAACATGGCAAAAGAGGTAAGAGCTGATAGCATGAATCCGAAGAGAAGGATTATAGTTCTCCCGTGACTATCAGATAACCTTCCAAAGATATTTTGTCCAGCGAATGCAAGAATATTTTGGAGGGAAAGCATTATTCCTACCTGACTTGCACTTGCTCCATTGAAATCGGCCCAAAGTGATCCAAATGTGAAGAGAATACGCTCACCAAGATTCTGAAAACTTGAGACAAGACTGTATTTTCGGAAGAGACTCAAAGCCACAATATTCTGAGCAAATTCTTCCTTATAATTTAAACCTTAGAGATAAATACAATCAGATGGGGAACCAAATACAGGAACCTGTAGTTCAATGTACTTGTTGGTCAGCCAATACGCTTCAATTGTCTTGAAATGCCTAAAGAAATTTCCTTCGGATAGTGACAAATTTCGGAATTGTATCTCCATAGGCAAAAAAGGTTTGAGGGTATTCTCCGATATTGCTTTCTCGTATGCATCAAGATAGGAGAGGTAAGTCTCAAATTCATTGACGAGATTCTTGTTTGGAATGAAAAGATTTTCTTCGAAGAAGATTTGGTAAATACCATTTCTTGAATCGGTAAAGGGAACATCCTGGGAAATCAGGAGGATCATGTGCTTGAAAAACCAGTAGCTCAACCTTAGATAGGGAGGTGCATTGCTTGTCACACCCTCCATGGATTTCAGGAGTTCTACACAGCGATTAAGATATTCATGCTTCTGCAATTTTGTTCCTAGAAGAGCGTAGATCACAGGACGAGCTAAGTAGGTATCAAAATTGTTGTAGTCTATGGGAAATTCAGAGAACTTCTTCCATATATTTTCAGAAAGACAATCAAGGCGATTTGGGCTACTCTCGTAGTAAACTGCAAGAGCAAAATTACTCAAAATAAGCGTCCGAGTAAGCAATATCTGGAATTTCTGGTCAAGAAGAACAGGAGCCTCTTCGTTCGAGCGAAAGATATTTCGATCCACAATGGATTCAATCTGTTGGGAAAGGTTTTCCAGCTCTCTCCTATCAGCAGGAGTAGGATTAACCTCTACTCGTTTAAGAATCTCTGTTAGATTTAGGAAGAATCTCACATACTTGATGAGAAGCAGGTATCTCTCGAGAAGTGGGTGTTCACCATGAATTACAGAACGAAGATCAGGATGGGAGGATAACCCCACCATCTGCTCCTGTACCAACTGATGGAAGGAATTGAATCTTGTGGACACGTCCCTTAGAAGAGTGTACTGATCCCAATCGTCAACGGTGATCCAGTCCAGAATATCCTTGAAATCCGATGCGTTAAATCTCTCAACTGTTAGATAGGCAGTATAGACATGCAATCCAAGGAGCTCGTAGATCTCAACAAGGAGGAACGAACTGGGATCATATTCCAAAGTTTCAATGTTTTGAATATAGAAGTTAAAATCAAGATTCTTTACAATGGATTCAATATCGAAAATGGTACCAAAATAACTTGAGAGTATTTTCTTAAACGTCTCGAATTCAATGAAATTCACATTCCTTAGAATTTTCCCCATGAAATTTACTCTTTCCAGAATTTTTCGTAAATTCTCTTTCCAAGTAACAAAATCAGACTTAAATTGAAGTGTGGAGAGTTCTTCAATAGAAATTTGGTCGAAGATGGGAGTTTTCATGAACTCGCCCATCAGGGTCGTTCGATTAGAATAATTGAGCAAATTGCTGTGTGAAAGTGCATACCGTATAACAATCTCGTAATGAGGAAGGAGTTCTGAGACATCAATTTCCTTCTCCTTAAAGAGCTTCACAGAACTGTAGACTGCAAAAGCAGAGTCTATGACAGTCTGCATACGGATATCATAACTTGCATGAGACTCAGTTATGACCTCCTTCATAGCAGATGCTAATTCTTTCAGCCTATTTCCAAATACAGTTCTTACTGCAATAGCAGGATGACCGTTCTCAACCTTTTTTTCGAGTTGTTTAATTGAATCTTTGAAGTTCTCTAATGAGATCTTCCCACGTTGCAACACAACATACAATTGATTCCACTACCTAAAAATTTGTCTGAATATAACTTTCTTATTGAGTGGTTCTCGATTTTTTTTTTCGAGTAGGAGATAAACCTTTATTCAACATTAAGCTTTTAAGCCCCACCTGTCAGGTAATGATGTAGAAAGAGGTTTGGTGCCTTGGAATTTACACAATAAATCACTGCCACAGTTTCACGATATCATCGCGGAAGTCAGGTAACACAGAGGAGGAAGATTCATGAGCAAATCGCTCGTACTTACACCAGATGAACACAAAATTCTAGAAGATATACTAGCCAATGGGAAGACATCTCCTGCGGAAATTTCTAATCGCTTGAGCCTTCCAAGTGGAAAGGTTGATTCACTGATTCCGGACCTTGCAGAACGAGGACTGGTGAAGAGACAGGTAAGAACAAGTAAGTCCTATAAACTCACAAAAAGGGGAAAAGAGGTTTCGAATGGACTGCCAGAACGGATATTAATTGAGACCTTGATGCAAAAAGGAAACTTGAGTATGAAGGATCTTCAGACTCAAGTACCACTTGACGGAGGGGATGCGAGAGCAGCTATTGGTATTCTGCGTAAGGCTGGACTCATCACTATCGAAAAAGGAAACTTGAAACTTGCCGATATGAAGAAAGCAGAGAATTTCTCTGTCGATCTCCAAAAGGCATTGGAAAATATCAAGAATGGGAAGCTGATTGATCCTAAGCTTGAGCAAGAAATGATAAAAAGAGGACTTGCGGAGATTGTTGAAAAGCAGAGTGTTGAAGTTAATGCTATCCTCAGCAAGACTGATCTCAAAAATGCACTTGTAAAGGAAGAGGTTTCGAGAGTGACCCCAGAGATGATTGCTACAGGAGAGTGGAAGAAGGTCACATTCAAACCTTACAACATCAAATCGAAACCTAGAAAGTTGAATCCGGGGAAGTACCATCCTTACAGACACTTTCATGATCATGTCAGAACCAAGTTGATCGGGATGGGATTCGTTGAGATGAAAGGACCTATGGTTGAGCAGGAATTCTGGAATTTCGATGCCCTATACTCACCACAGGATCATCCAGCGAGAGAGGACAGTGACATCTTCCTACTTGAGAATCCCACTCACGGAGATCTAATATCAGAAGATTATGTCGAGAATGTAAGGAAAACTCATGAAGATGGCTGGACAACCGGATCAAGGGGACACAGGTACAAGTGGAACTACAAAAAAGCAGCACGGTATCTCCTGCGACCTCAAGGCACGGCAATTTCTGCGAGAACATTATCAAAACTTACACCACCTGCGAAGTACTTCTCATTGGCAAAGTGCTTCAGACCAGATTCAATCGATGCAACCCATGGAGTGGAATTCTATCAAGCAGAGGGGATTGTCTGCGATCCAAATATCACCTTCAGAGATCTTCTCGGGATCCTCAGAACATTCGCTATAGATGTGGCAGGAGCAACGGAAGTAAGTTTCAGACCAGATTATTACCCGTTCACTTCACCCTCAGTAGAGCTTTCTGCAAAGCATCCAACTCTGGGAAGAATTGAGTTTGGAGGAGCAGGGATCTTTAGACCAGAAGTGGTTAGACCCTTTGGAATTGAATACCCCGTTATCGCATGGGGTCTTGGAGTTGATCGTCTTTTCATGGTGAAGAATGAGATTTCAGATATTAGAGAACTATTCTCGCAGAATCTCCAGTGGATTCGAGATGTTGAGGTCAGCTCAGGAATAAGTGTGGAGGAATAGAGATGGTCACAATAGATGTTTCAATAGAAGATATAAGTCAACTCATGGGGCTAAAAGAACCCCTATCAGCACCTGAACTCGACAAGATTATCGCATTCACAAAGTCAGAGGTTGATTCTGAACCAGAGGGACCAGATGAGAACGGTCATACAAAAATCGCTATAGATATAAAGACAGCTAGCCGACCCGATCTTTGGTCTGCAGAGGGCATAGCCAGAGAAGCAAGAGGGAGAATAAATCTCGCAGGACTACCAGAAATTAAGTTTCCACCATCAAAGTATACTATATCTGTTGACAAAAAGCTTAAGGAAATTCGGCCCTATATTGCAGCAGTTGTTGCAAAAGGGCTTGTCTTCGACAATTTTCTTATCAAGCAGCTCATCCAGACTCAGGATAAAGTAGATTTTTCATTTGGTAGGAAGAGAAAAAGAACCTCGATTGGGATCTATAATCTTCATATGATTCAATCGCCAATTGAGTATACAACTGTTCCACGAACATTCAAGTTCGTTCCCCTCCAATTTGACGAAGAGAAGACAATTGATGAGATCATGGAGGAACATCCAAAGGGAAGAGAATACCGACATATTCTTGACAGCTTCAAAGAAGTTCCAATCCTAAAATCAAGGGGAGGAGTTCTGTCACTACCGCCTATCATTAACTCAAATGACGTTGGGAGAGTGACTGAAGAGACAACAGATATACTCGTGGAGGTAACTGGGACAAATCATCAGGCAGTCATTGTTGCAATCTCACTACTTGCACAGAATCTGCACGACAGGGGAGCAACTATTGAGACTGTACAGGTAGACTATCCAAAGGAATATGGTCTAGGACAGGAGATCACACCTCCGTTAAAGCCTGAATCTATCACTGCAAATGTGAAGAACATAAACAGGTACCTTGGAACTAAGTTCACCAAAAAGCAGATGAAAACCTTAATCGAGAAGAGGAGACACAATGCCACAATCAATGGAAACATCCTTACTATCGAATATGGACCATGGAGAAGTGATATCCTTCACTGGGTAGATATAGCTGAGGAGGTGGCAATTGCTAAGGATTACAATGAATTTGAGCCTACTACTGCCAACATTTTCACACCCGGAAGACTGCCAAAGTCAACTGAATCGGAGAATATGATACGAGAAATACTGATCGGTACTGGTCTTCAAGAGGTTTTAAATTACAACCTCACTGATGAGGAGACAATTACAGGTAAGGTACTGCGTCCTGCAGATTATGTCAATGAGGTCGTAGTGTCTCTCAAGAATCCAGTGACTCGTACATATGGCTATCTCAGACCAGATTTACTCCCAGGTCTAATCAGATTCATCTCACGTAATTCAGAGACACCAACACCTCACCACATCTTCGAGACTGGAGAGTCGGTGAGAAAGAATGGAGAAAAAGTCGAAACTTATACCTCAGCTGCTGTCGTTCTTGCAGGTGCAGATGAGACCTTCGAGACAGCACATCGAATACTTGACATCCTCCTGAATCTCACACGCATTGACTATGAACTTGAGGTAGGGGAAAGCAATTTTTTTATGGATGGACGAGTAGCTGAAATTCGGGTTCAGGGAGAGATAGTGGGGCATATAGGTGAAATCAAGTTGGAGATCCTTGAAGTGAATGGAATTGAGGTTCCAGTATCCGGTTTTGAGATTGATCTGACAAAGATTCAGAAATATAAGATCACCAGCTTCTACTCTGACACCAACTGAAAACGTTTTTATTCTTTGAATATACAGTAAGATTACTAATAGGTGATCTATTATCGTCAAACACTAATCAAAATACACGGAAACAAGGAAAGATAGCAGACGAAATGGGACTTCCAAAGAGATACCTCCACGGAAGAATAGAGTCTGAGATCTTTGAACAATGGCAAGAAGAAAAACTCTACACACTGGACAAGAATGATCTCAGAGCAGAAGAACTTTTCACCATAGACACACCACCACCATACACAAATGCTCCTTGGCATATTGGAGGTGCGATTCACTACTCCCAGATAGACATAATCGCTCGAACGATGAGACTGTTGGGGAAGAAAGTACTCTTCCCTATGGGTCTGGACAGGAATGGATTGCCAATCGAGATCGCTGCTGAAAAAGAATTTGCGGTAAGCATGTTTGAGATTCCTCGCGCAGAGTTCATTCTCATGTGCAAGAAGGTTCTCGAGAAATATGGTTTGAGAATTCTAGAATTAGCTCATAGACTAGGAATGAGTTGCAACAGGTTCGACTGGGACGGGGTGTACAAGACCGATCAACCAGAATACCGGAGTCTTACACAGAAGACATTCATAGATCTCTGGAACATGGGTATGATCTACGAAGATGATCGTCCGAGCAATTGGGATCCTAAATTACAGTCAACTATTGCAGATTCAGAGATCGTGTATCGGGAAGAGAGTCATCGATTGTACAGAATAAAATTTCTTGTAGATGGAGATGAATATAGTTTTGCAACTACTCGTCCAGAACTCATTCTTGCAATACGATTGATCGTTTACAACCCAAGTGATAAAAGATACCACCATCTAGAAGGCAAGCAGGCGGACATCCCCTTGGTAGGTATTTCAGTACCTATATTTCCTGATAAAGAAGCGGATTCGGAATATGGAACTGGGCTGGTGCAGATATGCTCATTTGGTGATCTAATGGACATCAAGATCCTTCGAAGTAAAGGCATCAAACCTCGATACGTAATTACTGAAGAGGGAAAAATGGCCCCAAACACAGGAAAATACGAGGGTATGTCAATTGAAAATGCAAGGAGGCAGATAATTGAAGATCTGGAAGAACTATATGTATTGGAGGATCTAGGGGAATACCAATACAGGCAACCCTACTCAGATCGATCGGGAGCCAAGGTGGAATTTCTGGGAAAGAAGGAGTTTTATCTGAAACAGATGCAATTTACGGATACCCTCGAGGCAATTGGCAGGAATATTGAATTCCTTCCCGAGAACTCCCGTCAAATTTGGAAGAACTGGATGGATTCGATTAAAATTGATTGGCCAATTTCGAGAAGGAGGTACTATGGAACCGAAATTCCAATATGGTACTGCACAAATAATCATCCAAATCTCCCAAAAGGTGGAGAATACTACCAGCCTTGGAAGGAAGAGCCACCATTTAAGAAATGTACAGTATGTGGAAGTTCTGCCTTTAGAGGAGAGGAGAGAACTTTTGACACATGGATGGATTCGAGTATTTCTGCCCTTTACATATCGATGTATCCTGAGAATTTACGAGATGAGGAGTTCTTTAAGATAGCCTCTAGCAGGGACTATCTAGCAGACATCAGACCTCAAGGAAAGGATATCGTGCGAACTTGGCTTCACTACAGTATCCTGAGAATCTACCAATTACTGGAGAAACCAGCATTTAGGAGAGTGTGGATTTCAGGGCATGTAGTAACTGCAAATGGGATTAAGATGTCAAAAAGATTAGGGAATTCAGTCAATCCAACGGAGATTCTTGACACTTATGGTGCTGATGTCCTTAGGCTCTATGGAGTTCTAGAAGCGTCACATGGATCTGATCTGAGATTCAATGAGAAACACCTTCAGGGTACTGCTAAGTTCATAACAAAGCTGTATAATATAGGGAAGTTTATCTCACAATTTAGTGAGGGTGAAGAAGTGTCTCACCCAACAGATATATGGATGCAGGGACAACTCTCAAAGTATACCCGAAAGATCAGGACATCGTATGAGACCCTAAATTTTCAGGAAGTTGCTCGCTCTCTTCGTATACTTACTCAGGAGATATTTGCATCACACTATCTTGAATTGGTGAAGAACCGAGCATATAATCGGATGGGAGAGTTCTCTAAAGCTTCTCAGAATTCTGCGATTTGTGCATTGAGGAGAACTTTTAGAGATATACTAATTCTCTTCGCACCAATCTCTCCTTTTGTGACGGATTATCTATATAGGTTTCTTTTCAAGAGCTCGGTTCATACTGAATCTTGTCCAAAGTATTCCACAAATGAGCACATGGATGATTCCCTGATGGAATTCAATCGACTGATTTGGAAGATCAAGAAGGATGCTAAGGTAGCTCTTAGAGATCCACTCCACTCGTGTCAGATTCCAGAAGAGTTGCAGAAGTATGCGGATGATCTTTGCGCTATGCATAGGATTCAAGATAAGGGTACTGGGGTTTCAACATACATATTTTGTGACCATGAATACCGCTATTCAATTTAATTTGTTAAAGAGATAGTTTCCATTCCAAGATTAACATTATACACGTACAACAAACGTGGGGAAGAGCCACCTGATGAGCTGAAGCTCCCATGAAATGTTACGCTTGAGTTGCTCATTCCCAGATTGATTGATGTCGTAACAAGGTTTTGGAGTGATATCCTTCCAGTCAGGTAGACATTATTTTGTCCGTCTACGACAAAGTAGATCCGGTAAGATTCTCCATTCAGGGTCACAGGAACATCCATACTCGCATTTAATGCAATTGTACTTCCAGCAGAGCCAGAGCCTTTCAGCTCATTTGCCTTGTTAAAAAGTCCCTCAATCCTTAGAGAAACTTTTGACATGATATCATTGAGATTCGACTCTGCAGTTTGCTCATCTGCCCACCCAGAGTAATTGCCGAATGAGTAGGAGAAGAATCCGAATGCCAACATCCCGATGAGAAGAAGTGACATGTACATCACAGTTTCCGATGCCATCTGATATCTCAGGATTCTCGGAATAATATATTAATCCTACATAACAAGATACGAATATTTGAATATGACCGCGAGAATTTGATATCGCTGGAGGCTTCTTTACGTGAGAGGTAACTCAATGAGCAATGAATCGGGGAAACGCTCGGTAGAGCGAGGGTGGTCTCCAGCTTTACAATTCTTCTGGTAGGAATTCCTTTACTGGTCGCATGGTAAAACCATTCAAAGAACCAATGACAGGGAGTACTCGATAACTATCAACAGTAGTACGACGATCTAATTCGAGGGGAGTAGATGCAGAGACCCGTTCAAAAATCTCTTCTCGAAACGAGAGATCCTCTTCTACAGTTTGGATATTATGGGACCCTGGAATTTCGTAGTACCAAACATGTATCGATTTATTACCACTGTAAACCAATTTGAAGTTCCAGTCAAATTTCTCAATAAGTGTCTTTGCAACAACCTTTGATGATTCTAGGTCTATATCTGACTCAATTGGAATAATTCCGGGAGAGAGATATCGAGTCCTCCGGGATTTTAGTCCGTGAATGAGATAGGGATAACTCCATTCCGATGCAGAGAAGAAGAGTCGAATAGGATAGATTCCATCTTCAATGATCTTAGCAATACTCACCTTGAGAGAACTATTGATTAAAGCTCTGCGATTCAGAATTCTGTGCAAGTAGAACCACATTATCTTACCAGTATCATTGTCGTATCCATAGAGCTTGATATACCGAAATTTTAACCTTGGAAATTCTGGATCGGTGAACTCATTCGTGTAGTAATTGCGAATCCATTCACACCACTCATCACTGATCAGGGATTCAGCCATCAAACGATACTGTGAAGGCAAAGCATACTAGTTAGGTAGTTGAGAGATAAAAACATTCAGATGAAAATAGGAGTAACAATTAAGAAGAACCAAGTACACATTAATTAATGAGAGAGGACATGACAGATTGTGGTATATCCAATATCAGATTACAAAAGATACTACCTCCCACTATATCTCCTGTGGATTATTGTAGGACCTTCACTGATTCTTCTCTCGAATTATCCTTATGATAAATCCATTCTTGAGGTATTCATAACCAATCAAGATATTGACCTTATGTATCGCCTTACTTCCTTCTACATGATTTTCGGCCTAGTCTGGCCACTTATGATTGTAATTTATCCGGCGTTTTATGATTCCCTTCTTATTAAATTTGGACATCAGTCAATCTTTGAAGCATTAGGCGATCCATCATTTCTTCTGACGTTTATTCTGTGGGTAGTGGCGATTGTGGGGCCGGTTGTGGGTTTAGGGATCTCACTCTACCTCCATAAGAAAGCTGTTAGGGAAAGGAGTGATGAAGATGTTACATGGAAAAAATTCTTTATTGACTTCATCTAAATTAATGTGAAAAGCAACCTCATTCGTTTGAATGTATCGAGAAAACGCTCATCCTCTGTCATCTCAATATCAGGATTGAAGACCGGTGAGGTCGATATTTTGTCTAGTGTTTCAAGCATAGTTTCACCATATTTTCTTTTGGCAAATGTTCCAGGAAGTATCCTAGGATCTTGAGTTTCGTCAGTGATTCTGATCTCCATAATGATCTCATAGAAAATCTTCAGTAGTGGAAGTACAATAGAGTCAGCAATCGCACTGTCTATTCGTCTAAGATTGTAGCGATTATTCCGTAGAATGGTCGGGAGGAGTAATAGGAGGACTTTCGGTTTTTCTAGCCATCCGTGAACGTAGATGATCGAATCTACAAGGTACTGAGTAGAGTTCTTTCCCTTTCTGTCCTTGCGAATTCTTCCCTCTGCACTATCGACAGAAGGAATCCACTCGACAGGTGGATACTGTCTATAGTCGATGGTCTTTTTGACTTCTTCCAATGTCACGAGCTTGATGCTTCCGTCTTCCTGTTTGAGTACCTTATGATTCTCACCAATCTCCCAGTGCTCTCCATCAGCATCAAAAGACCTACCTCGAAATTCGCAACTATCTTTTAGTTGAAGTGTTCCTGAAAACATTGACCATTCATCATCTACCTGTTTCTCTTTTTTAAGACGGAGTGACTTGTTAGGTAGCCAACTGAGACCTGCATCAACTCACATCAGTTCAACACCCAAGACTGAATTGGGGACGAGGTACTTGATAAGAATCAGGGTATAACCAAATTCAATATCAATATTCTGGACGGAGGCCAGATACGGTTCTTTCATCTATTTTTTCATATATTATCTAAGCTATAAATCGTTCTTTTGCAATTTAGAACGATGATGAAACATTTGATTGCATGACAAGTCTGGCGAAGAGCTCGTCATACATAGAGGTAAGTGCTGCTTCTGCAATCTCCTGTGCAAGCTTGGTGCGATTATCTACATTTTTCCCGAGGAGTGTGAGTAGCAGCCATTTCAGAAATTTGTACGGAACCATAATAATCAGATCCCAAAATGCTTTAACAGTAACTCTTCCGATTCTCTTCAATTGCTGTCCCCGATTAACCTTTGTTCTCTTCTCTTCATGCTCTTTGTTAGCATCTTTAGACTCTTTTTTCTTCGAGAATCTTGATCTGATACTCGAGGGTAGCTTCCCCAGCTCAATAAACACTTCATGGTATCTACCCTTGAGCATCGAGAAGAGGTGGGTTCCTCGATTATCCACCAAGAAATTGACCCAATAGTCATAGAACATATTGGAGTACTGGACATATGCCTTGAGGAGGATATAGGGTTGAGATATAAGAAAAATGAACAGCCCTTTAAGATTACCAAGAAAACGATCCCAAGGAGTTATTCTAGAGTAATGATCAGAGAGAAATTGACGGGCTCCAAAGGCAAGACCTGTCCCAAGTTGTCCAAGTTCTAGATCACCGTACTGTTCGCTGTATTCTTGTTCTTTCATAATAATACCTTTTAGTGCTCCAGTAACCATGACGTTATTCACAAGATCTTCATCTTCTTGCCCCAGATCTATTTTTGCCTGTATATTTCTTAAAGTTCCCTCGGCCTCTTCAGTAGTAAGATGATGACGCTGAGCAAATTTCTTCACGGCCCGCTTCCTCTTCCAAGGCCGTAAGGAGAATTCTTGCTGGTAGTAATTCAGAGCAAATTCTCTTGCTTTCTCTTCTCGCAGATCTCTAAAATCCAAATTTGAAAGATTGTTATCACTCTGATCCATCAAAGAAGAGATCATCTTCATTGTCTTCTTGGAGACTGCTTTTTTGTCTATTCCAATTAGAGAGTTAAGTTTCTCTTGCACTTCTTCGATTTGTCCACCAACTTCATCCTTGAAATCTACAAGTGATTCCGCATCAACAGGAGGCATGTCGAGAAGAAGGAAACCTGCTGCTGAACCTATGAACGGAACTGCAACCACTGACTCTAAAGCCTTGTAAATTGATGCTCCTCTGTAATTTCCCATCTTGAGCGCATAGTCCTTACTGGCTTCCCAGAGGGCATATGGAGGCCCAAATAGCCCTGCGAAGGTAGAGAGGGCCATAGAAGATGATCCAAAGAGGTAGAGGTAAAGGACAGGATTATCCGATGATTGGATGAGTGCGAGAATCCCAAAAGCAGTTAAGGCAACTGCAGAGAGGGCAAAATCAACACTCTGTCCGATCCCTTTTCGCATAGCATAGCCGTGGACAACCTCATCAACTTGATCGACAACACCCTCTAGTTCTTTCAAAGCTTGTTCAGCTGCTCGTTTTTCAGGATATGAGAAGAGCAAAGAGATTTGAGCAAAGAGGGTCCTGTTCATATCAAGGAGAGGAATAAGCTCTTGTAGTCTTTTGGGAAAAATAGCATCGAAAATTATTACCAAAATCTGGGTACCTACTACGAGTAGAAATACTGGAATTGCGATTACGTGATTGATGACCTTGCCTTTCAGTCCCACAAAATACTATGTGAATGAGAGGTTTATTTCTGTTGCGCTCACCAGATAGCGGAAGAGGACTTTCACCGAAAGGGATTGTCAGTAAAACAAATATCTTGAAAACATGGTTGTATAGGAGTGGTACCACCAGCTCAACTGGAGACTCTCTTCCAAACTGTTTTACCTTTGTCATCTTCAAGGGAGAAACCTATCACCTCTAATCTATCACGGATTGTATCTGAAGTTGCCCAGTCCTTCTTCTTTCTAGCCTCACCCCTGATACTGATGATGAGATCAAGGAGACCTCCAACTTCAGTGTTATCTGCATCTCCCTCAGATTCTGCGATACCAAGAACTGAGAGCATTCGTTTTAGTCTTGCAAGAACATCGACAAGTGTACTCCCGCGAATGGGGAGTTCTGACCTTGCGGAGGAATTAATCTCCTTGATGAAAGTATGGAGTGCGGCCAATGCTTCTGGAGTATTGAAATCATTAAGTATGGCATTTCTGAAGCTGTCAATTGCGTTTTCGCTACTCATTACAAGTGCGGAGATACCCTCAGATTGAACAATGTCACCGTCTGCCAATACGAGCTGTTCAAGCATATCCTTAGCTTCTTTAATCTTTTTCAACTGTTGGCTGGCACTTTTTAGTGCATCTTCATCAAATTCTAGCGGTTTGCGGTAGTGACCTGTGAGGATGAAGAAACGAATTTCCTCACCACTATATCCCTTCTTCATTATTTCTTTCAAGGTGAAGAAATTACCAAGTGATTTACTCATCTTTTCCTTGTTGGATGTCAGAAATCCGTTGTGAAGCCAGTATCTGACAAAAGCTTGTCCTGTACTGCAGACTGATTGCGCCAACTCATTCTCATGATGTGGAAAGAGAAGATCTTGACCTCCTCCATGCATGTCAAAGAGATCCCCTAGATACTTGGTGGACATAGCTGAGCATTCGATATGCCATCCAGGTCGCATCTTTCCCCAAGGAGTTTCCCAGAAAGGCTCATTAGGTTTGGACAATTTCATGAGCGCAAAATCAGCTGGATTTTCCTTAAAAAGTGTCTCAGATTCATTGGATTGAGCTAAGGCTTCCTCAAGATTTCGATTGCTCAATTTTCCGTAGTCAGCAAAACTGAGTACCCTGAAGTACACTCCAGTCTCATTGCTGTACGCATGACCCTTGGCAATTAAGTTCTGGATCATGTCAATCATCTCTTGAATATGGTGGGTAGCGTATGGTCTTACTGTTGGGGGACGTACATTCAAAGCTCTCATGTCTTCCTCAAAACTTGTGATCATTTCCCTTGCCAGTTCTTCAATGGAGATCCCTCTCTCATTGGCTCTTGTGATCATCTTGTCATCAATATCTGTGTAATTGGAGACAAAAAGAACATCATACCCGAGGAACTCTAAAGCCCTTCGAATGAAGTCAAAAACAACAGTATATCTCCCATGACCCATATGAGCATGATCATAAACTGTCGGACCACATACATACATTTTCACCTTTCCATCCTCCATTGGAACAAACTCCTCAATATCATTCGTCAGAGAATTGTAGATGTGTAGATGACTCATATTACAACCCCTCCTGTAGTTTCGAAGATATAAAAGAATAGAAAGGGGAAAGTACGTTTATTCCTCGAGTTTTGTCAGAGCATCATTGATTTTCTGGAGGATGGGGGCTAATTGGCTTGAAAAATAAGTTCCAACTATATTCTGAACATGGACTCTCAACTCATCCTTGGTTGGAACTGGATCCTCCCGAAGCTTCTGTTGGAATTCATTAAAACTACCCTCCAATCCATTGACCTGCAACTGTAATCCTTTGAGCTGGCTAGACAAGGAAGTGATCTCATCGTCAAATTTTGCCATTGCCTTGATGTCTTGAGCGATCATGGAAGACGATACGACCTGACCATCTTCAGCACCATCGAGATATCCTCTCTCAAGATAAAATTTGACAGCCCGATTCAGAAGATCGGTTGTGGTAGTGTTCAGTAAACTTGCTCTCTTCTTCAGCTCACTTTTTAGCTCAATATCAAACCAGAATGTAAATGGTTTCTTTCCGTCTCTGCTCCTCTCACTCAAGGGTATCCAATTCATAGTTGTATATTTATGATATTTATACTGTATTTTTTGCACCCCTGCAACAAAATTTCCCGTTGAGATCCCCTATATTTATCATCCAAAAATAGAAGACTATGTTGTGAGTGGAGATGGATACTTCACTGGAGATGAAAAGTCTCTCTTTGAATACTGGCAAGATGAGGAGAGAGCCCAGAAGTTTCTTGATGGAGGAACACGGACAGACATGGTCAAATATGTGCTAAAGAAAGATACACATCTTCTTGAACAATCTAATTGGTTGGACATTGGTGGTGGAGCCGGATTCATCCAATCTAATGTCGGGATCGATCTTTATAGAATGGCTGTTGTCTTAGATATTTCGCTAGAGGGGTTAAGAATCCATATCTGCAAGGAGTCCCAGAGAATCAATGGATCATTTAAATCTCCTCCATTCAGGAGAGATGCATTTGACACGATAAGCTCCTTCTTCTGTCTATCAGACTACCCGGAACTCGGAGAAATCTTAACATCATTTGTGAGAATGGCAAATGGCGGTCACTTTATCCTCGTAGACTATGGTAAGGGAGATGAGTACTGGGAGAATAGAAAAAAGGCTCAAAGTCCCAGTTTGATAGGAAACATCAATCTTCGATCGGCTGAATATATCTCTCAATATGCATATAAACACAAGAATCTTGAAGCTCAAGAATCAGAAGACAAGGAGATAATTGTAGAGGCAAAAAAGTTGAAAAACCGCCTTCATAGCCTTCCTGCAATAATAAAACGGGTATTTTTTCACGCAATTATTAGGATGAAACAAAATTCATAAAGTTCTATAAATCTTTTTCATATTCGTCCGTAGAAATTATTAATGAAGAATTTCCTTAATAAATGTGGATCCAGTAAAGTTAGGTACAGCAATAATTTTCTTTGCAATTACTGCTTCGATTGCAATTATTCTCTTTTTCAGACGCAGGCACAGTGGAATCAATGCATTGGACTGGCCAATATTAGTCTTTACCACTATTGCACTCATGGGGTTTTTTCAGACCTTGAAAGTTCTGGATCCAGAGCTTCCAGTCTTCGCGCCAGATGGATCAGCTATAGGAGTAGATATTGTAAGACTCCTCAATCTTACCGCTCTTATTTTGCTATTTATTATGTCGGAGATATTTATTTCCGAGAGGATTAATACTCTGAGAACGGCTATATTTGTATCACTCCTCTCTATGTTTGCACTGGTAACTGTTTATTTCATCTCCACAGGAATAGTTCTCAAAACGATCGGAGTACTAGGATTTGGTAGTGAAACTTCAAATTTAGATGAGGCAATATTCGACACACTTCAGTTTTTCACCGTTAGTGAACTTACTTACGTTTATATTGAGCAGTACAAAGTGACTAAATTTGATGTCTTCAAGAAGTACCTCACTCTCTTTGTGATTGCTCTGATCGCCTTCTGGGGGGCATCAACTCTGGAACTATTGGAGCACTTCTTCACCGGAGTTCCCAATTTTGATGCGTTTCTTATGAGTATACCAACCTTCCTCATTCTGGCATTTTCATATATCAGTTATCCAGAATTTGTGTACTTGGCACCATCTGACATTACTTTTCTGCAAATAATAGATAAGTATGGAGTGGTATACTATGCAGCAGAATTGACACAAGAGGATTTGAAGGCAACTGACTTTCTACTAGGTCCAGGAATAACAACGGTAAACACAATGCTTGAAGATTTCATAGGTGAGTCAGATGTTGAGATCAAGAAATTTGTTTTCAATAAGCGAGTCATCCTCTTCGAGAAAATTGGAGACATCAGACTCATCCTTCTCACAAATAGACCAGTAAATATTCTGAAGAGAGCGATGAGATACTTCCTCCGGGAATTTACCAAAGAATTCAGGGATCAGATCGATAATTTCAAAGGATATCTCGAACCAACTCTCTCTGGAAAGACCCCAGATGATTTGTTCAAGCAGTGCCTTCCAATTGTACAAAACCGTTCCTTCACATCTAATTATCGAGCAACAGATAATATATCAGAATAAATTCTGAATTTCTGTAAGTATATCTTCTACAAGTGACCCGCAGAGGTAAATTATTCCCTCTATTCCAATGCTGGGTTCATTGATAAGACCGATTACTCCGTCATTTGGATTGATGGGAGGGAGATTACGGGTAGTATCATAATCAACGGAGAAGTACGGAAATGAGAATTTCGGAAGGAGACTTTTCTGGTATGAGATACCCACAATTGCTCGGAAAAATGGGTTTAGATTATGAAGGAAGAGGAGGAGTCTTGCATTGTGCTCACTCGCACCAAATTCAGGTTTAGAGACATTAATTAGGGAATTCTTGTAGAGTGAAATTCTCCCAGGAAATCCAGCAATATCTAGAATGGATTCCATATCTGGCATACCGAGAACCATTTGTAATCCTACTTGTGGGATTATTGTGTCCAGTGAAGGGAACTTCCCTAGTCGCTGGATACTCTCTTCAAGATCCACGATAATTTGCCTTCTCTCCATCGTTATCAGTTGGATCTGATTGTCAGTAAGATGGCAGGAATTACAATTGGAGATTGATCCAAAATTTGGGGAAACTGATATGTGAAGGTTACATCCAGGTCCCTGAGTTCTGAGGATTTTACACTCTCGGCAAATAGACTCAACTGCTTTGACCGCTCTGTCTTTCTGCTCCATGAGATAGGAGTCAGCAATATCCTCTGCAACTCTGTGAACCGCGATATCAATGCGTCTCCTTAATGGATCTACTGATTTCTTCCCAGCCTTCTTAAGATAGGTACTTACCAAGGGTTGGGAAAGAGAAAGTTCTTCAGCAATATGAACCTGAGTCCACCCTCGTTTTTTTAATAGTTTTACAACCTCCATCCGCACTCTTGCGAAATACGGTTCTTGGAGGAGTTCACACGGCATCTTCACTGACATAACCCCATTATATTATCCTATAATAATACCTTTATCGGCCCTCGTTTTGTCCACATTAATGAAAAAATCAGCGTTGTCAATTTTAGCAATATTACTAATGGCGTTGCATTCCTCATCTGCACTCCAGTTAAATGAAGGGACGCAGTTGACGATTTACACATACGATTCGCTCTTGGCATATCCCGGGTATGACTATATTGGAAACTTCTCTGCATATGCAGGAGTTCCAAGAGACTCAATCAATTTAGTTACTTTTAGCGATGCAACTGAGATCCTCACACGATCTGCAGTTGAGAAGGATTCTCCGCAAGCAGATGTTCTTATAGGTCTGGATAATGGTCTTGTGCACAAAGCTCGATCGGAAGAAATCCTTCAACCTTATGTACCATCAACTATCGCAAATATACCACAGGAACTTATTAACGGACTCGCTAATGATAACCTTCTAACTCCATATGACTATGGTGTAATCTCTCTTTACTATGATAAGAACAGAGTTGGAGATCTTGGAAATTTCACACTGAGTGATCTTACAGATAAGCAATTAGCTAATAAGCTTGTTCTTGAAAATCCACTACTCTCCTCACCTGGACTTGGTTTCCTTCTATGGACAAATGCAGAATTGGGAAGTCAGAGCCCAGAATGGAATGCCCTTTGGACTAATATTCGGGACAATGGAAGACTTGTTGACTCATGGGGTGATGCATATAATGTATTTGCAGCTAAGGAGTCAGATAGACCGATTATGGTATCATACACATCTAGTCCCGCATTTGACAAGTGTCTCTACAATGACAGTTCAACTGCTGCATTACTTACAACAGGAGAATCTGGCAAAGTTAGAGGTTGGGAGCAGATTGAGGGGATCGGTCTCGTCAAGAATGCCCAGCATAAGGCACTTGCCAAACAGTTCATTGATTGGTTTATAGACAGCAATGTCCAGGATAACATTTACCTCAATCAATGGATGTATCCAGCCATGAGTGGAATTTCAATTCCAGCTTGCTACAATTCTTCTACCTACACTCCCGAAGACATCATTCCCTACAACAGTGAACTTACACCTCAGGATATTACTCAAAATTTAGATAAATGGCTCAATTCCTGGGAGGAACTATATGTGATCAATACTAATACTACTCCACTTCCGACTTGGGTGTTCATGTTCGGATTAGCCATCTTTGTAGTTGTCAGAAAGAAATATAGTGAATGATAATGGGAAGATCATGGATTGCTCTGACTGTACTACAGCTCATCACTTTTTTGGGGTTGTTTTACATAGTACCTCTAATCGAGGTGATTCAGATTAGCCTCTCCTCTGGAGGTTGGACAGAAGTAATTTGGGGGCAACTCTTCATCACATTTCTCAAATTCTCATTCACACAAGCGATTCTTACAACAGTCTTTTGCCTCCTAATAGGGATCCCAACGGGTTATGCCCTTACACGCTTGCAACCTTTTGCAAAAAAATTTCTTTCTGTTCTTATTCTTATACCATTTCTAATACCCCCGATGTCTATACTACTTGGTTTTGTCATTATCTATGAACCGAATGGATTACTTGCACAACTCCTCGGTTTCCAGCTCATTGACGTATTTGGAACGCTTTCAGGAGTTGTCCTAGCGCATACTATTTACAATATATCAATTGTTACTAGACTTATTGCATCTAATTTCGAATCTCTGGATGAGGGCAAGATAACCCTAGCCAAAAGTAGTGGAGCAAGTCCACTGATGGTATGGAGATATGTTTACCTCCCACATATTCTCCCATCGATTTACGCATCGATACTCCTTGTTTTTCTCCTCTCATTCAATTCGTTCGCTGTAGTTCTCATGATTGGTAACGTCAAACTCCAGACCTTAGAAGTAATGATCTACAGCCAAAGTCGTGTAAGGCTCAATTATGGATTGGCAGCGAAAATTGCAATCATTCAACTTCTGATCAATGTTCTCGTTACAATTGCCTTTATCAGAATAACCAAGGAGCCAAAATACACAGGAACCTATAGAGACCCTCCCAAGGTCTCGAAGAAATTGCGGATACTCTCGACTGGATGGATATTTGCAGTCATCCTTTTCACTTGGCAATCGATTCTTGCGACAGTCTATCAGCTAAGTAGAACAAGTGGAAGAGCTTCTATCTTTGATGGAAATTACAGTTCTCTTTTAGGAACATCACCGTTGAGAGTCATTGAAAATACCCTATTTTTTGGGGTTATGACAGGCCTACTGGCAACATCTCTTGCTATTTCCTTACTGGTACAGAGACTCTTCATGAGTGGAAGAACCACTTCCTATGTCTTGGGATTTATCTCGATAATGCCTATGATGTCTTCAAGTATCACTCTGAGTCTAGGATTGCTACTTGCCTATAGATCAACATCTTTCTTCTCTGACGACATATGGATATTTATCGTAGCTTCCCATATACTCGCTTCGCTTCCATTTGTTACGCAAACTGTACTCACAGGGGCAAAACAGGTTCCTACAGAGTATATTACATTGAGTCAGTCTCTAGGAGCAACAAAACTAGGTACCATGAGGTATGTCCTTCTCCCTCTTCTTGCACCTTCTATTATCGTAGCATTCCTTTTTGGAATGGCAGTCTCATTTGGTGAATTTGGAGCAACCTTTTTCCTCGTAAGGGGAGAGTGGGCTACCATTTCTATTGGGATACAGAGGTTATTTGCCACAAGAAGTAATTTTCTCCCACTTCAGTATTCACTGATACTCGTACTTATTACACTCCTGAGTTTTTCACTGGTAGAGAGGTTACGAAAATGAGTGGAATTGAGCTTAGGGAGATTACTGTTGCATGGGACAAGGAGATCTTCTTCGATAATCTGAGCTTCAATGTTAACAATGGAGATGTAGCAGTTCTTCTGGGATTGTCAGGAAGTGGAAAATCTACTATTCTGAAAACAGTGCTTGGAGTACAAGCGAGTAAAACTGGCAGAGTATTCCTCAATTCACGGGATGTGACCAATATTGATATCAAATCAAGGGACATCGGATACGTCCCTCAAGAACAACATCTCTTTCCTAATATGACCACTGAGGAGAATATTGGCTTTGGACTCAAAATGAGGGGAATAGCCAGAGAGGTGCGAAAGAAGAGAATCAGAGAAGTAGCAAACTTCGTGGGTATAGATTTTCTCCAGAAGGATCCAAGACTTCTTTCAGGTGGAGAAAAACAGCGAGTAGCACTGGCTAGAGCAATCGCACCGAATCCAAAGACCCTATTAATGGACGAACCACTCAGCTCTCTTGACACCGCGGAAAGACTCAATATGTCACTCATGCTCAAGCAGGTTCTGGGAGAGCTGGATGTTACAACTCTTTATGTCACACACTCACCTCAAGAAGCAGAGATATTAGCAGACAGTGTCATTGTTCTGGAGGGGGGAAAGATCCAACAAATAGGGAGTTTCGAGGAGGTTGCTACCGATCCAGTAAATATCAAGGTCGCAGGAATCCTTGGGATACGTAATGTTCTGGAATCGGATACTTTGTCACAATTTGACATCAGCAGTTATAGAAGGGGATCCTTGTATATTATTCCACCATCAAATATTGTTGAATCTGATGGAGGTGTCCCAGCAAAAATTATCTCACACAGTGGTCTGTACACATTCATCGATGTGGAAGGGAAGATTCTAACGATGGAAAAGTGCGAGAGTAAGAAGGATATCAGGGTAGAGATAACCTAAACATCAATGTCTAAAAATCGGTACTGCCAGCGTCTGGGATCAAAGTTAACCTTATTAATCAATTTTCAGATTTCCAATTGCAATGTCTCTAACGAGGGATCAGATGTACTCAATTTGCAAGATGAATGACTCTGATTATGATGGGAGTTTCTTCATGGCAGTTCACACTACAGGAATTTACTGTCTACCTTCCTGTCCAGCTAGAATTCCATACTTGAAGAACGTCACTTTCTACAAGACAAGAGAGCAAGCAATAGAAAATGGCTTTAGGGGTTGTAAGCGGTGTAAGTCAGCAGAATTTCCTTACAGAGACCTCGAGATTGAGACAGTCTACTCATATGTATCAACAAGCTACTCCGGAGTAGATTGGAACTATGTCGAAAAATTGTCGAAATTACCAAGAAAGACAGTGGATAGAAGATTCATGAAAAATTACGGAACAACCATCTCTAAGATGAGTAGACGGATCAGACTCCAGAAAGCAAAAGAATTGATTCTTGAGGGAGTTGATATCTTGAGAGTACCTTACCGTTGTGGGTTCGATTCAGTCTCTGGTTTCCGTGAGGCATTTCAGAATGAATTCGGGAGAACACCAGCTATGATACAGGTGAAGGATAATGAATGAGATAGAGATTCATAAAATGCAAACACCAGTAGGAGAAATGTTGGTCGGTACTATTGATAATTCCTGTTGTCTGTTAGACTTCAAGATGAGAAAAAGTTCTGAAAAGCTCCTGAACAATCTCAAGTCTTTACGAAAAGCAACCTTTGTTGAGAGAGTAAACGCACTCCATGTACAGGTTGAGAGGGAACTCAATGAATACTTTAATGGTGAGAGAGATACCTTTGAGTTCGATGTCAGCTTTACAGGAACAGAATTCCAGAAACGAGTTTGGGATGAGTTGAGGAATATTCCATACGGGAAGACTATCTCATACCTGCAACTTGCGAAGAGAATAGGAGACAAAAAAGCAGTCAGAGCAGTCGCTCAGGCCAATGGGAAGAATATCCTAGCAATAGTTATTCCATGCCACAGGGTGATAGCATCAAATGGAAAGTTGCAGGGTTATGGAGGAGGACTAGGTGTGAAGAAGAAGCTACTTAGGTTAGAGGAACGGACGAAATACCAGTCAGATTCTGTTTTTAAGCAACTAGAAGAACTGTGAAGATTTTGACAGTTTATTTAATGCGAGTAGAGAATGATTAAGCTAACCTATTTATATAAACTTGCGCGCATAAAATTTGAGATGAGTCCATATCAAATTGATCCAATCAGTTCAGTCTCTTTGATCAATCCAATCACTGATCGCTGGATTAACTCACAGCAGATCAAGATACTTTATGAAGAGGATCAACTTACACAAGAAGAGTACATTTTATTGGACTATCTTGGAACCATCGAAGACCTTAAGCAAGGTGAATTCACCGTCTCATTCCAAGGACTCAAACGGAAAATTGATTTACATCAAGCGAGGCTTACTAAAGCACTCAAAAGGATGTTGGAAAAGGACCTAATCGCAAAGGAGGACAAGGGATATTCCCTCACCTCTAATGGTGCATTACTTGCCAATGAATTGATGAAGAAATTCGGAAGGCAGAGCACTCTTGAAAGCGAGATACACTCATATATTGCAAGAGGGAATATTGGAGGATTTCCAATGAGTGTTTCAGATCGCGAGAAGATTGCAAAAGCACTGTCAGGTAAGTGGTTTGGAGAGTTCAGATTCATCGCAAAATCAGATACTTCCGAGGGAGTATTTGAGATCGAATGGATCTCTACCAATCGATCAGTAGGGGCAAAACTCATCATAGGACCAGAGAATGACGTGACAATTATCATATCTTCTGCTAAGATCATCAATAGTGAAATTGATCTGCAACTGATGATGGAGAGGATTAGTGCAACCATTGAAAATGTCATGGATTCTTCTGTAATATTTGAGCGCAGAGAGACTTACATCAACAGATCACAGATCCCAGAAGAGGATACTCCTTCTGTCTTTGCATCCTGATGTAGCAATGAATGACAACATCTCTTTAGTATTTCCTTATCATCCAGTGAACGGAAATGCCATTTCTGCACTAATCGCTTCAATTGACACTGACCCAGAACTATCTGGTATTCAAATCCTCATACCTAACTTGAAAGAAGATCCAACCACTGTTCTTGCCAAAATCCCAAAGAGCCATAAAGTAGTACTTGCAGTCAGTCTCTTCTCCGTGCAATTTGGCACTTATGAAAAGCTAGTCGCTTCTTACAGAAGAAGTAGTAAAATTAGAGAGCTACTTGTAGTTGCGGGAGGACCACACCCATCAGGAGACCCATTCTCCACACTTCATGCATTCGCAGATATCGTTTGTATTGGGGAGGGAGAACTAGTGATTAGAAACCTTTTGAAAAACTATGCAGATCCAAAGAACATCAGAGGCATAGCATTTCTCAACAAGAACGGTCTTGTAGAGAAGACTGAAAAACAGCCAATTATCAAGTTGGATGATTTTCCACCATTCTCAGTGAAGCACAACCTCTTTCGCCCAATAGAAATAACGCGAGGATGTGCATGGAAATGTAGATTCTGCCAGATTCGGAGCAGGGGGCAACCTGTCAGGCACCGTTCCCCAGAGATAGTTGCAAAATATGTGGCATTAACAGTAGAGAAATTCAAGGAACGAAGGGCAGATATCAGGTTTATCTCACCTAATGCGCTCTCATATGGTGCTTCTGATGGCAGGACACTAAGACTTGACAAAGTGATGGAACTTCTGAATGCAGTGAGAGAGGTCATAGGTCCTAACGGGAGGATATACTTTGGATCATTTCCAAGTGAAGTTCGACCAGAGACTCTCACACCCGAATCAGTGAATATCCTCCGAAACTACTCAGACTCTAACTCGATAATCATTGGAGGGCAGAGTGGATCAGAACATGTCCTCCAGATAAGTGACAGAGGACATACACCTGAAGAGACAAAACGAGGTGCAAAGCTTCTCCTAGATGCTGGATTCGAAGTCCTTGTAGATATCATATTTGGGCTACCCGGAGAGAGAGGGGAGGATGTAGAACAGACAATTGCACACATGAAGGAGTTAACAGCCCTAGGTGCGAAAATTCATTCACATACATTTCTCCCACTTGTTGGTACGCCCTTCGCTAATAAAAAACCAGGAGTAATTGCAGACAGATACAAGGAAGTTCTTCCTATACTTCAAGGAAGTGGAAAATTAAAGGGACAACATCTCAAACAGGAGAATGATGCAAAACTATTAGCAGAGCAAAGACAGGCGATGATGAGAGAGAGGAAGAAACGGCAACATTAGTCCACTAGCTCAAGTTTAATTTTCCAAGTCGTGGAAAGGAGGTTCTCAACTTCTGTATAATCATCAGACTTTATGCTATTATGCAATCTACTTTTGGAGTTAAAAAGATGGGAAACTATGTCTTTGACAATACGAGAAGAGGTCTTCCCAGCTTTTGAGTATTGATAGGTATCTGATGAATAAACAGGTAGATCAACAACCCAGTCAATCGAGGTCTCTCTGTAAAATTGGAGACAATTTTCCTGATTTGGAAACTGGAATCCGATGAAATTATCCCCCTCTTCAGAGAGGGTCTGTTGGTTTTCAATGAGTATCAAAGCTTGGTTCAATGTAACTGGCTGGTCTATGATATCTGTTTCATGGGAATACCCGTAGAGCAGGAGTTTCACAATACTATCAGGTAAAATGAAGTTAATTACTTTATTGTATCCGGAAGTTACAAGTACAATAATACAATTATAGACAGGAATATTTGAGAGATTAGTGGAAATTGCTCTGGAAATCATACCCGAGGATGAGCAGCAGATAGTGAAATTCATTGAACTGTCGAAACTCTGGGTGGATGAGATTGATAACAATAACATAGATCAGGAGCTTCGAGACATAAGAAGAAGAATGAATTACGTTGATCATTGCATCATTAAGCAAGATGAATCTGTTGTCGGGGTGGTGAGGATGACATACAGTTCGATTTTCTCATTTGGTGTGACACCAGATTTAGATGAATCATCTATCAAGAGAATATTCATTTACCTACTCAATGATATCTTCTATCTAAAACCTCCAGAGGTAAGAGCAACATTATCCACACGATTCAGAAGAATTTTTGAGGAGGTGGGCTTCAATTATCAATTTGGCAGAGAGAAGATGGTACTTCATCTGGCAGAGCCACGGGGACTCAAGGATTTTTCGGATATTGAGACTGAGAAACTGGATTGGAAAGCATTTGATGCCATTACAGACATGTTCGTTGATGCATACAGGAATACAGTGGATGAGACAATTGGGATGTTTAATGAGGACATTGCATCCTCTGCTATTCAACAGGTAAAAGAAAGCGAATTTGGCGAAGTTATTAAGGATCTCTCCATTTTTACAAGAAGTGAAGGAAAATTGACGGGGGGTGTGATAACCTCTGAGAATGAGAATCAGTTGTTTATTGTAATAATTGGAGTCCAACGGGAATACCAAGGAAGAGGGATAGGTAGAATTCTCCTTACTAGAGTTATTGAGGAAGGGCAGAAGATGGGGTATAGTACCCTTAGTCTCTGGGTAACCACGGAGAACATTCAAGCGAGAAGCTTATACAAGTCCATGAACTTTAAAGTAGCGAGCAGTGTGATAAGTGGGAAATTAAGATTTAATGACTATAAACCCTAATACCTGCCTTGTACACCTCAAGTACCTCTGCAGTCCGAAGCAGGTGTGGATCGGAATGTACGTGATCTGAAAGTATCAGAAAATCGGCATCATACCCAATTGCTAGTTTTCCAGAGCGTTCTTCAACTCCAGCTGCATATGCGCCTCTTTCGGTGAATAGAGAAAGTGCTTCGGGAAAAGAAATGCACTCCTCATCCCTCCATGGTTCTTCAGATTCCTCCTTCTTCCTGAAAATGGCTTGGTACATCCCTATCAGAGGGTTGCATGTTTCAATTGGAGAATCAGAGCCACCTGCTACATGCACACCTAATTCTATAAGGGTCTTCCACGCATAGGAATAACGGACACGAGACCCTAGTCGCGATTCTGCGAAAATTCGATCAGTTCCAAGGAATACTGGTTGAATGTTGACAATGATTTCCGAGTTTTGAAGTTCCTTTAGTGCATATTCAGAAAGCACTTGACCATGAGTAAGAACCGGTCTTTTCATGTCAATTGATTTGAATACTCGAATTACCTGTTCAGCAGATCTATCCCCAATTGCATGGATCTCAACTCTCCATCCATCAGAATTCAGTTGATTGACTAATTGATACAATTCTTCATCTGAGTACAGAAGCACCCCAGATTCATTCTTAGATCCATCATCGTACGGCTTATTTAATGCGGCAGTTGATGCACCAAGAGATCCATCAGTGAAGAGTTTCACTCTTGAAGCCATAACTTTTCCATGGACAGTTTCAGAAGGAGGACACATTCCCATTTGGACTTCAGATATAGGAAAGGTATAGTAAACTGAGAGAGGAAGCTGATCTCTGTCATTTAAGAGGCAGTACGCTTCCCAAGAAAGTGGGTCATTGGTCTGAACAGAGGTAATTCCATACTTGATGCATTCCGCAATACCCTCCTTGAGTATGTCAACCCTATTCTCGAGTGAGGAGGAGTTTTGTATCATAGGAGTGACGATTGAGAGTGCCTTTTCACGAAGGATGCCAGTTGGTTTTCCGTCTTTGAAATCGATTATTCCGCCATCAAGACTCTTGCTGCTCTCATCGATCCCAAGTAGTTCAAGAGCCTTGCCATTCACTAAACCAATATGATGACATGCCCTCAAGAGTACAACTGGTCTATCAGGTACGACCAAATCTATATCCTCTCGGCTGGGATATCTCTTCTCGACGAAACTATCTTGGTTCCACCCAAAACCTACGATCCATTCATCCTGATGCTTAGAAGCGAAATCTTGGAGGAAGCCTCTCATGTCCGTAATTGAAGAACAATTTGTCAGATCAAGTCTCCTCTTTGATCGACCTAAGGAAAATACATGGATATGGGCGTCATGAAGACCAGGAAGTACCAACTTACCATCCAGATCAACGCTCTCCTCTGATTCAGGAGGAGTACCATCCCCAATAGCAGAAATTTTTCCATTCTCTACTACCATCCAAGAGTATCTATTCGAAGGACTAAGAAATATCCCATTGTAGAAAAGAACCATACATATCTGAAAGAATTGTGCTTTATATGACCATACATGTTGGCAAAGTGACTGTATCCTTCCAAGTATCATCCGGGTATTCTCGCGAATTATATTATCTAAAGTAGGAGTATTGCTGATGAGTTTCGATTTGGAGGAATTCCAGCAGGAGGTAATAAACACAGGGAGAGACCTTCTTAGTGGAAAGACTTCTGATATTAGTATTCAGCGCACAAATGCACAATTAATCAGAGACATGTATTGGCAGATTAGAAACAATAATCGTCTAAATAAGAAGATTCTTTCTGCCTTAAAGGCTGAGAATTATTCTGTCAAGGAGGCTGCACTTGAAATTATTAGTGAATATCCTGAGAGGAAGGCGAGGGATGTCCTCTTTATTGCTCTGGAAGATGAGACGAATCCAAGGTTTCGTCAGAAAATCGTCGAGTTGATCGATAAGATTGAATCAAAATATGATAAGAAAAACTATCTTGACTTTAAGCCAGAGGTGTCAATTGTCTCTGCGCTTAGAGCAGTCCGACAAACTCATTAGACACTGTGGCTCGAGTTATTCGATGACCCCCTCCACCGTTGCTGTTTATTATTGATACTGAGAAGGGTCTTGCACAAAGGGCAGGAGTAAATTATTGCAGACCTGATATGTGTATACCTGATCTTATCTGCATGAAAAGTTCGCCGACAGTGAGGGCAGGAGATATTTTTATACTTCTGGTACCTATTCTTGTCCCTAGGTATTTTCCGGGGTTGGATGAGATCTTCTTCATTCACCTCATCCGCGTTCTCTTCATATTCGTTCTCAATATAGTCCTCAACAACATCTATATTATCAGAGAAGTCAGTAGTCTTCTCGGAATAATCGTCCTCCGGATCAAATTCTTCTGATTCATATTCCTCTGATAAATCCTCATTTTTCATTTATTAACACCTTCAAAATTGGAGTGACAATTATTCCAAATTTGGTAAAGAATTTAAATATAGCATGTACAACTGTCCATTCATGATCAATAATTCTTTTTATTTTAACTATAATTTGATCATCTGAATAATAGGATAGTTTTATGGTCATCAAGAAAGTATATCCGAGTAATTAAAAAGGAGGATTGAGGATAGTTGTTAGTGATTGATCTTAACTCCATTGATGTGTTCGTCGAGATTACAGATAGTGCAAACAAGGAATTAAAGAGACAGATAAATAATACAAAAGAAGAGGGTCTGGGAGTAAGAATTTTTGTTCTCCTCGATAGATTCTCAGGATTCGCTTTTGATCTTGAATTGTCGAAAAAGAGTGACAATGATTACATGGCAACAGTTGATGGTATCCCAATCTTGGTAGATAACACATTTGTCGATTACGTCAAAGGAATGAAGATTGACTACGATTCAGAAAAACATGAATTTTCTCTCAAGAATGAGAAACCCCAGTATAACTGTGTTCCGGGTTCAAAATATGAATGTCCGTCCTGCAATCTTTATGAGGATCGAATAGAGGATCCTGAATATAATCCAACCCTCTCTTCTTAATGAACGCTAAATCCATCCACGGTCTGTTTGTGTGCAAATAGCACAAAAAGAGAATAGAATCCAATAAAGATTCCGGGGATAAAGAATGAGGGAAAGCTGGCTATCAAGAAAAGAACCTGAATAGACCCAACAATATATCTTCCTCTATTGTCACTCTTGGATAGCATACGAGATCCGATAAAGAGGAGGATTGCTAAAGCACTAATTAGCAAATAATTGAACACTCTAAACGCAATAAATAAAGATCCAAATATAAGGACACCAAAGACTGCAATAATCATGTTCAAGATGATGATTGCAGACAGTTGTGAATTACCCATTTTGATTTTTGAAGATCCTTGTTGATATGGATTAACATAGATTTGGTTAGGGGATGGAGAAGTCTGCTTGTCACTGAATTGTGTATTGTTCCACTGACTATTTGATTGGGTATTCCAGTTACCCTGCTGACTCTGATTATTCCATTGATTATTCGAATGGGTACTAGATTGAGGATTCCAATTGGGATTATCCTTGAATTGCCGCTCGTTAGAATGGTTTTCCCTAATGTTTGGAGAGGTGTTCCATTCTGCTTGATTCTCCATTTCAGTCTTCGAGTGGAAATCCTGTGATGGTGATTGAAATGATCCATCTGCATTTGAATCAGTTGGGACATCAAGTGGACGTTTCGTAGAACTATTCTCAGGCTGGAATTTATGACCACATACCGAGCAGAAATTCATTCCTTCTTCGTTTTTAGTACCACACATCTCACAATATATCACATATTTTCATAGATTTGGAGCTATAAAATATGATTCCTCCAAAAAGGATTCTAAAATAGAATGTACCTTAAAAAACAACATAAGAATTCTTAATTTAGAGAGCTTGAGTACTACGTATTTTTTTAGCGCTCTCGAATCTTCAATACCTATGAACAAAATCCCAACTTTCTTAATGCTTGTCTCTCGGCCTTGATTGATGAAGAAGACTGAAGTCTTTGAGCCAGTCAATCCAAGAGTCAATTTTCCTGAAATGGAGGAGAAAATCCTCAAAATGTGGAAGGAAGAGGATATCTACTGGAAGGTTCAAAATGAAAGAGCTGCTGGATCAGAGCTATTCACGTGGTTGGAAGGTCCGCCGACAGCAAATGGTCTCCCACATGCAGGACATGCCCTAACCCGGACTCTGAAGGACATCATGCTTAGATACCAGACGATGAAAGGTAAGTGGGTTAGACCACGAATTGGAGGGTGGGATACACACGGACTTCCAGTCGAGATTGAAGTCGAGAAACAATTAGGTTTTAAGGACAAGAAGGATATTATCGAGTACGGTATCGCCGAATTCAATCAACTTTGTCGAGAGAGTGTTCTGAAGTACGAGAAGGAGTGGGTGCATATGTCAGAGAGAATTGGATTCTGGTTAGATCTCAAACACCCATACATCACCATGGCAGATAACTATATTGAAAGTGTATGGTGGTCTCTCAAGACACTGTATAATAAGGGATACCTCTACAAAGGAGTGAGGGTAGCACCACTCTGCACAAGATGTGGAACCACTCTCTCAAGCCACGAACTTGCACAAGGGTACAAAGAGGTCACAGATCCTGCGATTATGATCAAATTCCAGGCCAAGGATGAGGATTTCAAGTACCTCGCATGGACTACTACTCCATGGACCCTTATTTCCAACGTCATGCTCTCAGTAAACTCCGAAGTAGAATACGGGATTGTTGAACATGACGGAGAGAAGCTCATGGTGGCAATCCCTTTGATCGAGAAGATCTTTGGGGAAAAGAAAAAAATTGAAAGGAAAGTCTTAGGGAAGGATCTTGAGTACAAGAAATATGAACCACTCTTCCCATTCTTTGCAGATATTGATGGAAATAATGCTTTTATTGTTACTGTTGCTGATTACGTGACGACCGAAGATGGTACAGGAATTGTCCACTCAGCACCGGCATTTGGTGCGGACGATGCTTCTACAGGGAAGAAATATAATGCACCAATTGTCAATCCAGTGAGGCAGGATGGTACCTTCTCAGAAAAAGTCCCACCGCTTGAAGGAAAATGGGTGAAAGAAGCAGATAAGAAGATAATTAAGATGCTCAAAGAAGAGAATAAGCTCTTCAGAAGAGATAATTATGTCCACAACTATCCACATTGCTGGAGGTGTGATACACCTCTTCTCTACTACGGAACAGAGTCATGGTTCGTCAGCATGGAGAGACTTCATGACAATCTTGTGAAGAATAATCAGCAGATTACATGGCAACCAGAGTATTTGAAAGAGGGGAGATTCGGGAACTTCCTTGACAATGTGATTGACTGGAATCTCTCAAGATCCAGGTTTTGGGGAACACCACTCCCAGTATGGATCTGTGATGGATGTGGCGATCAGGAAATACTAGGTAGTAAGGATGATCTCAGATCAAAAATTGGGGAACTTCCAGAAGATTTCGAGCTGCACAGACCGTGGGTAGATAATATTACATGGAAATGTGAGAAGTGTGACGATGGCACCAAGATCAGAGAACCTTATGTCATTGATGTCTGGTACGATTCCGGATGTGCACCATTTGCTAAGTACCACTATCCATTTGAGAATAAGGAAGAATTTGAACAGGATTTTCCATTTACATGGATTACAGAGGCTATAGATCAAACAAGAGGTTGGTTTTATACCCTTCTGGCTGTATCAACTGCACTCTTTGATAAACCGTCCTACGAATCTGTCCTCTGCATGAACCATATTCTTGATGAAAATGGGAAGAAGATGTCCAAGAGTAAGGGTAATACCATAAAGACAAAGGATCTCTTCTCATCTGTCGGAGCAGATGCAACAAGATGGTATCTCTCTTCATCACAGGCATGGATGCAGACGAGATTTGGAATAAAAATTGTCGAAGAAGCTCAGAGGAAGATGATGAATACACTCTGGAATGTTTACTCCTTCTTCGTTACAAATGCAAATGTCGATGAGTACACTCATGAGAATCCTACAAAAGTAAAAGATCGACCAGAAATCGATAGATGGATTATCTCCAGGCTCCAGCAGATCATTCAAACCTCGGATGATGCAGTTAGTAGCATGAATTTCCACCATGCAGTGAGGGCAATTGATTATTTTATCATTGAGGAACTCTCAAACTGGCATGTTAGGAGGTCTCGAAGACGGTTCTACTCTGATAAATTAACAGTGGATAAGAGACACGGATATGATACTTTATTTGAGGTACTCACCACTCTTGCAAAAGTCATGGCACCATTTGTGCCATTCCTCTCAGAGGAGATCTATCAGAATCTGGTAGTCCGAGATTATAATCCAAAAATCCCATCTGTGCATGCAGAGATCTTCCCTAAAGCAGATAAGAAGCTGATTGATCGAGCTCTGGAGATGAAAATGGATATTGCGATGAACATTGCCAATGCGGGTCGGGGAGCCAGAGCAAAAGCTAATATCAAAATGAGACAGCCATTACCTGAGCTCATAGCAATTGTCTCCGAGAAAAATACGGGTATTGAGGAATTAACAGATGTCCTTGCAGAAGAAATAAATGTCAAATCACTTAAGATTCTTCCAGCAGAGAAGACTCTTGCGGAGTACAAAGTTCTTCCTAACCTAAAATTACTTGCACCAAAGGTGAGAGGAGAGATCAAAGTCATAAAGAATTATCTCCAGAATCTATCTGCAGAGGATGCAAGAGACATAGTCACCAAAATGAAAAAAGCAGGCAAAGCCCAGATTAACATTGACAGTAAAAATTGGGTATTTTCTGATGAAGAAATTTTAGTGAGTCTCGAGTCTCCTGAAGGTTATCAGATGGGGCAATCTGGGAAGATCGATGTCTTTCTTAACACCAAAATCACTGATGATTTGCGGGAGGAAGGACTTGCGAGGGAAATCATCAGAAGAGTTCAAGAGATGAGAAAACAAGCAGATTTCGACTATATCGATAGAATCAAGATTAAGATGACAACGAATGATAAGAGATTCAAGGATGTACTGAACAAATACTCGGAATATATAGCAAAAGAGGTTCAAGCAGACACTCTCAGAGGACGTTTCAAAGATGGATATAGTCAGAAGTGGGCCATTGATGAGTCAGAGATTGAACTTTTCATTAAAAAGGTCTGAAATAGATAAGTCTCCAGAAAGAAATTCGCATCTTACAATTGAGAATTAGAATATAATAAAAGCAAGTTATCAGATAAACGACTATGGAATCGACTGATAAGAGGTATGAGTACATCCAATCATTTCTAATCGTCGATGAGAGAATATTAAATACCCGTCATATATCAGGCATAGATTGGACAAATACAATTATATCTCTATTACTCTTTCTAAGCTTCTTGGTCGTCCTTCCCATCATTATAGAGTTCAAAGGGATATGGTACTTTTTCGGATTGGGAATGCTTGTTTTCATGCTATTCTATGGGCTGCAATCGCGATTGGAGGTCATTTTCGTTGTCACAAAATTCCGGATAATAGAGTTAGGAGTCAATCCGATCCTTGAAAGAATATCCAGAAGTTTCTCTCCGGGTTCATTTCGGGACATTCACTATAGCCAAGTTGAGTCCATCTACCACGGAGTTCCGAGATATAATCCAAATAGACTCTGGATAGGGATGTTTTTGATTTCCCTTTCTTGGGCATTTTCTGTAAGTCAAGGTAAAGTGTTGAACGGTGAGTCCCCACTCCTTCCGTTGATCATTCTCTTGCTCATCCTTGGAATTATCAGTATCTTCATAAGCCTCCCACTTGGAAAGAAAAGGCTTGAAATCAGAAGTCTGGGAGGGTCCACAATCTCAATTGCATCTGGATTAATCGATTCAAAGTTTATGGATGACATCATTGATGCGAGTCGGACATTTCAGACTTATGGAGCAACTTAACATGCAACTGAATCCATTCCGAATTGTAAAGAACTATCCTGCAAGATCATTCAGATATGATGAGACATCTGAAAAATTCATAGAGACCATCCATGCTAAGGGAATGAAAAATGATGTCCTCAGAATTATCCTTGCAATGATCTTTATTCATATCCTTTCTGGAAATATCCTCGGAATGGGGATCCAGATTGTAGTATATTCTCTTGTCTATATTTTTGATATTGTTTACTTTGAAATTATCCTAACTGATTCTAGGTTGTTGATAAATAGTAGAACAAGGGAAAAGAATAAGCTCTTACTGACTCAACTTCTTCTTCTTGCGCTCCTAATAGATGATTTATATCCGATCTATCAGAGACCATTGGAGTATACTCGAATAATGTACATTTTCTTTATTCCAGAGAATATTGCAGGTGTTTTGAATTCAATCTACTTGCTCTTCTTAAGTCAATTAGGAGATCAGATATTTATCATTAACAATATCGGAACCTCTGTGCTTACATTGTGGGTAATTATCAAAATGATGAGAGAGAAAAACTGGTATATGAGCATAAATAAGGAGGGTATATCAGATGCAGTCTTCGAGGCAAAGAAGAAGTTTTCAACACGGGGGAGTATCATCGCGTTTTTGGCAATATTGACCTTGTTCATCATTCTGACAGTTCTTTCAATAGCTCTTAGTGTATTTATTCGGGGGCTGATATTTCTCACATCACTCCTTCTTGTAGTCAATCTCAAAAAAGAGGGTTACATTGATGTATCACTTTATGGACGAGGAGGGGAGAGGATAATTTATCCGTTTTTTATTGATCAGCACGAATTCAATCGGTTACATAAGATTGTGGGAGAGATATTTGGAACCAAAATCGCTGCGGTTCCAAGGAGGACTGGACTACAGTCTCTCGTCCCCCCAGAACTTGTCAGTGGATATCATGTTGGTCAAAAATCGATTTTCAAGAATGGGGCATTGATTGGGTTGTACATAGGAGCAGTAGCATATGGGACTCTTCTCCTTAAATTGTTTATTGATCTCTATACCAAGAGACCAGATTTGTTCAGGGAGATAACAATTGTGGCTATTCTCACTCTTTTCTGGTTTGGTCTGATATGGTTGGGTATACTCAACTTTATCAAAATATCTAGCAATCGATTGCAACGAGATAAGTTTATAGTTGGAGAGAACTTCATAGCATACCTTCGAAACGATAATCTCTGGTTACTGAAAAACTCTCTGATCTCTGGAGTGCGATTGAAGAGGGAAGGGCTGAGAAGGTTCATTCAACCGCTGAAGTACAGTAAGATAGAAGGGTTGAAGATGAGATGGATGACGCTCATCACTAGCTTCCTTCTCATGTTCTCTACTCTTGTGATCATCCAATGGATAAGATTCGGAGCAGTAAATCTAGAGGGGTTAATTCTAATACTCGGATATTATCTAGAAACTGCACTAAATAACGCAGATGTGTTTATAGGAACAGAGGGGGGATTAACAATTCTTCTCGGAGCTATCTTGTGGGTAGTCATCGTTCTTCTTGTTCCGAGGTTGCTACTTCTCACAAGAAGGAAGTTCATTATAGAGATAAATCAAAATTCGACAGTTGAGTTCACTGTAGAGAAAAATGTCCAAATCACACAGATCTATCAGGAGATGGAAAATAATATCCTTGATAATTCAGAGAAGTCACCTTTTGCCTATAAGCAAAGACCAGGAACTATATTCTGTGAAGTGATTATTGAATTATCAGAAATTCCACAAGCACAAACAAGAGTCATTTTAGGGTCATCAAGGGTTCAGGAAAGGATAGGGAGGAACTATTCATGCTACATTCTCAAAGAACCTGGACAAAAAGGATTCATTGAATTTCCAATTGTTATAAAACAGGGAAATCAGGAGGAGAGGGTCATATCGAAGCTAGAAAAAAATACTGAATTCAGGAGATCTGTAACCATTTCTGGAGTAGAATGGAATATACATTCAAGGATTGTATCTTTCAGAAATTAGTGCTTCTTGCGCCGCCACCAACTGATTTTAAGCTCCTCTGAATTGCATTCGGGGCAAGTTGCTTGTGCTACAAAAATCTCATCAATTTCCTCTTTGACCAACTTGGCGTCATTGAACTTGGCTCCACACTGGAGGCATTTGTAGTGATCCGGTCTTTTGACATTATCAACGCGCTCTGGGATATATGATGACATAATTGTATATTATACCTCAAGTCAATTAAACTTTATCTAAGAAGAAGTAATTCTTGAGTAAGGAAAATATTTATTGGATATTACAAGGAAGAAGAATTCCCTTAAACTTTCTGTGAATTCGCTACCGATATAACTAAAAATGCATCATCACTTGAAGCACAGGAGAAAAAAAATGAGCACGTCCAATCGAAGTTCCTATACTCAGCAAAGAAATACAATTGTAATTTCCTTCCTATTCGCGTTACTATTTGCCCTTCTTTCAGTTTTGATTGCAATCATTAATCCGAAAGGAGAGAATTTTTACACCACAGTGTTTGGGTTCCTATACCAAGACACTACCCTCGCAAAATCGCTTTTAGTTGGTATTGAGTGGCTTCTCTTCATGCTCTTCTTTGTCTACTTTACAATTGCACTGGCTACCCGTAAGGAGAGAAACGGTGGAATACCAGACTGGTTCGAAGTTGTTGTCCCAGCAATCTTTACAATTGCTTTTGGATCCTTCGTCGCTAATCTGAATAACTTGGGTAAACAAACTGGATTTTCAGGTAATGGTGGTGTTGTCGGAGAGACAATTCAAGGTCTTAGCAATTTCGACGGAAAGATGAAGATCTGGATATTCTTCCTTGACCTTGCAGGTGTTATACTACTTTCCATCTACTTCTTTTTCACTTCACAGAATGTTGAAGAATAACAGTTTCTCTAACATTACTTCACTCTGATATGTAATTGGAAGTCAACCTTAAGAACATTGAAAATCATACTTTAATTAGAACAAAATTAGATCACCAGAATCTGATAAGGAGATAATATTATGAGTTTTGATAAAAGAAGTGGTGAAAGAGGTTCTCGAATAGACCTAGGAGATCTATCGTTAATCCGCTACAAATCAAAAGGTAACAGATTCGAAATTATCGTCGATCCGGAGAAAGCTTGGCTATACAAACAAGGTGAAAGCATAGTCTTGGACGAGATAGTTGAGGGATATACAGTTTTTGAGAATTTCAGCAAGGGTCTAAAAGCATCAGAAAATGCATTGGATAACTCCTTTGGAACAGAAAATGAAAAAGAGATCGTCAAGGTTATCATTGAAAAGGGAGAATTACAGGTCACTCAGGAGATGAGAAAACGATTCTTGAGAGAGAAGATCGATGAGATCATCAAGTTTCTTGTGAAGCATACTGTCAATCCAAAGAAGAGAGAACCACACACTCCAGCAAGGATTGAGAAAGCAATGGATGAAGCAGGAGTGAGAATTGACAGGAATGAACCCACCAAAGAACAGGCAATTCGAGTTCTTAAGGAAATTTCTTCGATAATCCCTATCAAGATGGAGATTGTAACCATTGAATTTACTATCCCACCAAATTATACTGGGAAGGTCTATGGTGCTCTACATGGAGAAGGGGAAATTCTCAAAGAAGAATGGAGCAATGACGGCTCATTATTAGTCGACATACAGGTTCCGGCAGGTCTTCAAGCAAAACTCATGGAAGAGATTGCCGATAAGACCAAGGGCAAAGCCCAAATAAAAATTACAAATAGAAGTGGTGCATAAAATGACCATATTATTGAATAAGAATGACATCGTCGTCCCTGGCCAATTGGTGGCAGAGAATGATGATTACAAAATTGAGAGTGGCATCTACAAGGAAGGAGACAAGTACGTGTCTCAATATGTAGGAGTATTTTTAGAAAGAAAAGGTAGTCTCCTTGTACGTCCACTCAATGGAGGTTACATCCCAAAAGTTGGCGATACAGTCATTGGGATTGTCTCAGATGCGCTCCTCACATCTTGGAAGGTGCAGGTCGGTGGTCCCTATATAGGAATCCTCCTAGCATCAAATGCAACAGAGAGAGACTTCGATCCAATCAGAGGAGATACAAGAAAGATTTTCGCTGCTGGAGACGCAATTAAGGCAGAAATTATGAAATTTGACAGGACACGAGATCCGCAATTGACTACAAATAAGAGAGGATTGGGTAAGCTTGTTGGAGGAAGACTTGTTGATGTCAGCCCGAATTTTATTAAGAGGATAATTGGTCGTAAAGGATCTATGGTAAATCTCATCAAGAAGTACACAAATTGTGAGATTTCAGTAGGTTACAATGGGCGAATCTGGATCAGCGGATCAACCGTTGAAGACGAATTACTTGCACTCTCAGCAATCAGGAGAGTTGAGGAAGAATCACACATCGAAGGCCTTACCAAGAGGATTGAAGATATGTTGAAAAAAAGGAACTTCGATGCATAAGAAGTGATAATAATGATTGATACAGAATTTACTAGATTAGATGGAAGAAAAACCACAGATCTCAGAGATATAGAGATTGAAGTGGGATTACTTGACCGAGCAGATGGATC
>Ga0114931_10000233_pt1 | contig 64696 bp, 58 predicted proteins | sample 2SBtaG_FD_89579 | JGI IMG/M metagenome (GOLD analysis project Ga0114931, IMG submission 89579) | Deep subsurface microbial communities from Kolumbo volcano to uncover new lineages of life (NeLLi) - 2SBTROV14_V59a metaG | ecosystem: Environmental > Aquatic > Marine > Volcanic | place: Kolumbo... | reverse complement strand
GAGGAAGAACAATAGAGGAAGAACAATAGTTATGTATAAGGGTCAGCTTTACAAGGGGGGGGTCACTGGTGCGGCACCGACATCTTGCCGGTGTTCAGGAAAGGACTCACTGGCTAAAGGCCAGTGTTGCACTTGTTATTGCGGTGGGCTTTTCATCGTGAGCGGTGGGAGGGGTCGCGTTGAAACGGCGTCCTTGTAGAATGGGTGCGATCGGATCGAAGATCGTTGAATCGCGAGCGTGGAGCAAAAGATGGCCAAGCAATCACTGGTGAAGGAGTTTTTCTTGTTCGTCAGGCAGGAAAAGAAGTGGTGGCTTATCCCGCTGATCTGCGTGCTGCTTCTGGTTGGGGCGTTGCTGCTTTTTGCGAGTTCCTCGCCGCTTGCGCCGTTTATTTATCCGTTGTTTTGACGCATCCGACTCAATTCCGACCTTCTCAATCCCTTTCCCCGTGTCATTCCGAGTCCGCAGCAGGCGGACGAAGAATCTTCCGGCATTCCAAGCGCGTTGCGATACTTGTGACGAGGTGCTTCGCTTCTGCCTGTGCGTCCCCGCACGCAGATAGGGCGCTCAGCATGACAGGTCGAACGTGGCAGGTCACCCCAACTGTTCAGACCGCATAAGTGGAGAAGGCCCGATAAGGCGCCGATAATAGGGCGGTGGCTTGGTGGGCGGTGTGCGCATGCGGTCTTGCCAGACGGTGTGGGACTGGCATCTTGCCGGTGGTCGGAAAACACCACCGCTTGAAAGCCAATGCCACTGTGGTGCTGTGTTGCACCTGTTTCTGCGGGATCGACAGCCGTCCGCTTCCTTACGGTCGCGGCTCTGACTGGAGGAATCCAACCTGCAATTCCAAGGTTGATGCTGCAACAGAGCGTGCGACTCGAAGAAACCGATGCTTGAGATGAGAAGGGCAAGAATGGTCAAAGTTCTCTGTGTGTGCGGTGCGAGGCCCAACTTCATGAAGATCGCGCCGCTTATGGAAGCGTTCTCCGCGCGCGAAGGGGTTGCGCCCATGCTTGTTCACACCGGGCAACATTACGACGAGCGCATGAGCAAGCTGTTCTTCTCCGATTTGGAAATTCCCCAGCCCGACATCAACCTCGAAGTGGGTAGTCTGTCGCACGCTGCACAGACGGCTGAGATTATGAAGCGTTTCGAACCGATCTGCATCGAGCATCGACCTGACTGGGTCGTGGTCGTGGGCGATGTGAACAGTACGATTGCCTGCGGGTTGGTTGCTACCAAACTGGGTATCGCCGTCGCGCACGTCGAAGCCGGTCTTCGCAGCTTCGACCGCACCATGCCCGAAGAGATTAACCGCATCCTCACCGATGCGATCAGCGACAAGCTGTTTGTTACTGAAAAAAGTGGCATTGAAAACCTGCAAAACGAAGGCATCCGGTCCGATCGCATCCACCTGGTCAGAAACGTCATGATCGACACGCTGCTCAAGAGTCGAACCAAGGCGCAGCGGTCCAACATTCTCATCGGACTCGAGCTGGCGCCCCAACAATACGCGGTGGCGACCCTTCACAGACCCGGCAACGTAGACAACAGGGAGCGTTTCGCGGCGATCGTGAGTGCATTTGAGAGAATCACCGAGACGTTCCCGGTCGTTTTCCCGGTTCACCCGCGAACACGAAAAAATCTGGTTGCCATGGGACTTGCTGAGAGAATCGGGGCGATCACGAACTTAAAAATGATCGAGCCGCTTGGTTATCTTGACTTTATGAAGCTCATGAGCGAAGCCGCCGTTGTCTTGACCGATTCGGGCGGGATTCAGGAAGAAACGACGATCCTGGGGGTGGCCTGTCTGACTCTTCGCGAGGACACCGAGCGACCTGTTACGCTCGAGCAGGGAACCAACCGATTGGTTGGTTGTGATACGGGCGTGATCGTCGACGCCTTTATCGAATCGCAGCGCCATCCGCCGGTTGGAAAAGCACCCGACCTTTGGGACGGCAAGGCCGCCGCAAGAATCGTAGACGTTCTGATGGGAGCATCGTTATGAAAATGTCCGTTGTGGGAACCGGATACGTGGGGTTGGTCGCGGGGGCGTGTTTTTCCGACAGTGGAAACGACGTGGTCTGCGTGGACGTGGACGAAAGCAAGATCAACCGACTCGCGCGCGGGGAGATTCCGATTTATGAGCCTGGTCTTTCCGAGATCGTCGAGCGCAATACCAACGCCAATCGGTTGCACTTTTCGACCGATCTTGAGGACGCGATCAAGCATGGCCGACTGATTTTCATTGCCGTGGGAACACCGGAATCGACCGACGGATCGGCTGATCTTTCCGCGATTTTGCGTGTGGCGGAAACGATCGGGAAAAACATGGACGGGTATCGCGTGGTCGTGATGAAAAGCACGGTCCCGGTAGGTACGCACAAGAAAGTTGCCGCGGCGATCGAGGCCCATACCGAGCACCCTTTCGATTACGTTAGCAATCCCGAGTTTATGAAAGAGGGGGCTGCCATTGAGGATTTCACCCGACCGGATCGTGTTGTGATCGGCACGACGAATCCGGCGGCGGCGGAGATCATGCGAGAGTTGTACGCTCCCTTTCTGCGCCGCGACGAACGTATCTTTGTCATGGACCCCGCGAGTGCGGAGATGACCAAATACGCAGCCAACGCGATGCTGGCGACGCGGATTTCATTTATGAACGAAGTCGCGTGTTTGTGTGAGCATTTCGGGGCGGATGTAGAAAACGTTCGGCGCGGTGTTGGTTCCGACTCGCGCATTGGCAGTGCGTTTCTCTATCCGGGCGTTGGTTACGGTGGATCCTGTTTTCCCAAGGACGTGAGCGCGTTCGTGAGCATGGGCAAAGAGGCCGGTCTGAAGACGCCTGTCGTAGCGGCTGCCCGGGAGGTGAATCAGCGGCAGCGACAGCGGTTCGCGCAGCAAATCATCGATCGATTCGGAGATGATTGCGGGGGGACGACGCTGGCGGTGTGGGGACTTGCCTTCAAGGCAAAGACCGACGATATCCGCGAGTCGCCGGCGATCGCAGCCATCGATCTGTTTCTCCAAAAGGGGATGAGAATTCGAGCCCACGATCCGGAGGCGATGGCAGTATCGCGGTCTGTCCTTGGGGACCGGGTCGTGATGTGCGAGGAAAACTACGAGGCGCTTGAGGGTGCTGATGCGCTGGCGATTTTTACTGATTGGCCCAAATTTCGTACTCCGGATTTTGATGTCATTGGCGAGAAACTCTCACGGAGGCTGATCTTCGACGGACGGAATCTGTACGATCCAAATATCATGGCCCGGCGCGGTTTTGAATATGTCTGCATAGGGCGACCAACGGTCGCACCAAGGTGACAGAATTGTGGCACTGTCATCTTGCCGGTGTTTCCACGTGCGAAAGGTCTTCGCTGCAACTGTTATTGAGATAGGCTCTAAGTTTTAGGGTTCGGTTTATCGATACAGCCCCGCGATCGTAAGGGGGCGGATATCCTCGACCCAACAATAGGGTGTGACAAGGCATCAGGCCTGTTGGGAAGCGCTCAACGAAACGGAGACCAAATGTCGAGAATCCTTGTTACCGGGGCAGCGGGTTTTATTGGATCGCATCTTTGCGAGGCGCTGCTCGCGCGCGGCGATCGCGTTGTAGCCCTTGATAACTTCGATTCGTTCTACGATCCCACGATCAAACGCGGCAACCTTGCCGAGGCGAGCAGGCACGACCGTTTTACGCTTGTCGAAGGCGACATCCGAAGTGAATCGGATGTGAACGATGCCCTTGCGATGGGGATCGATACCATCGTGCATTTGGCCGCCCGCGCCGGAGTTCGCCCTTCCATCGAACAGCCGCTACTCTACCAGGATGTGAACGTCCGTGGCACCCATGTCTTGCTTGAGGCGTGCCGAAAATCTTCAGGTTGTCGATTCGTATTTGCCAGCAGTTCCAGCGTCTACGGCAACAACAAAAAAATCCCGTTTGCCGAAAGCGACAACGTGGACGCGCCCATTTCACCCTACGCGGCGACCAAGCGGGCGGGGGAATTGCTCTGCCACGCGTATTATCACTTGTTTGGAATTCCGATGACGTGCCTGCGTTTTTTTACGGTCTATGGACCGCGCCAAAGACCCGATCTAGCGATCCACAAATTCACCCGCTTGATTGAAATGGGGCGGGCGATTCCTGTGTTTGGCGATGGATCCATGATGCGAGACTTCACTTACATCGACGACATCATCGACGGTGTCGTGCGGGCGATCGAGCGATGTTGCGAGTTCAACATTTACAACCTCGGCGAATCGCAGCCCATCGCTCTTTGCGAATTGATTTCGGCGATCGAACGCGCCTTGGGGAAAAAAGCAACCATCGATCGCTTGCCCGCGCAACCGGGCGATGTGAATCGAACGTACGCCGACATCACGCGTGCGACGAGCGAATTGGGATACCGTCCCGCGACCGATATCGACACCGGGCTACAACGATTCGTCCAATGGTTTCGCAAGGGGGTGCGTGATGGGGGCAGGCAAGAAAAAACCGCCGACGCATTGGCATGATTCGGTGAAATGCCTTGCGATAGGATGTGCCGGGAAAGTCCGGGTCTGTTGAGATGACAGCGACCGCAAACATTCAAAACGCCTTTACTGTTGACGTCGAAGACTGGGTGCAGTCGGTCCTCGACCCGAATATGCCCCTGACCGACAACTTCGTGAAAAACACCCATCGCGTTCTCGACTTGCTCGACAGGTTTGCAACCAAGGCGACATTTTTCGTTCTGGGTCTGGCGGCGGAGAAATCACCGGTCCTTGTCCGTGAGATTCGCCAGCGCGGACACGATGTGCAGAGTCATGGCCACGCGCACCGACTGATTCATACGCAGTCGCGTCGAGCATTTCGTGAGGATGTCATTCGTTCGAAGCGTTTTTTGGAAGACTTGATCGGTTCGCCGGTATGTGGATACCGGGCACCGGCGTTTTCGATTACGACACAAACGCTTTGGGCGCTCGACGTGCTCGTTGAAGAAGGATTCACCTTCGACTCGTCGATCAACCCCGCCAGGACTTCGCGATACGGAGTGGCCGGCGCGCCACGTTTTCCACACAAGCTCCGCACTCCCGGTGGCGGTGAACTGATCGAGGTTCCGGTCGCCTCCTTTCGTGCGTTCGGCAAAACCATTCCGCTCGGCGGCGGGGGATACTTTCGCCTGTTTCCATTTCGCATGATTCGTGCGACCATCGGGCAGCTCAATCACGCGGGTCACGTCGCCACGATCTACTGCCACCCTTATGAGTTCAACCCCAAGGAGATCGCGTCGATTGCGCAAAAGGTGTCGTTTCGTGTTCGAGTGCATCAAGGGCTCGGACGCGTTGGGTTCGCGGGTAAAATGGAAAGGCTCCTGTCGAAATGGTCATTCGGACCGATACGGGAAGTCATCAACAGCGCGGGAAGCCTTCCTGTTTTTGAGCACGTTGCAGCAAACGCGAATCTCGATAGAGAGTCTTGCTGCGCTCTTTCTGCGCGGACCTGACCGGCCTTGTGACGCATGGCGTCCGGGTGGACGGCAATAAATCGCCGCCTTCGCGTCGTCTCGAGCGCACGACCGGGCCGATACTACCGTAATAATTCAAGCGAGCACCCCGAACCAATCCGCTCGGTGCTCGCCGGCGAACCTCTGACCGTGGGCGAAACCGTACAATGTCGCGCGCATCGAGACTGGGACGATATTTAAGCTGGACGGTCTTCGACCAGTTCATCAGCATGGGCGTTCCGCGCCTGATTCTTTTTCCGATTCTTTTCAGGATGATCGGGGTCGAGGCATTCGGTTCGTTCGTTCTCGCCATCGGGGTTATCCTGATGGTCGGTCTCGCGCCCAGTCAAGGTCTGATCGGATACATCATCCGCGATCTTGCTCGCCACAACGAAAACGACCAGGCGCTTCTCGTGCGGACAACGATGGTCCTGAGTTTCCTCGGGATGATTCCCATCGCGGCGGTGTATGTGATCGGATCGAAGTGGATCGCCGGCGTCTTTGACGATGACCCGATCGTGGCCCGTCTTTTGCCGACTCTCGCGCTGTTCCTGATCCTGACCAATGTCGTGGAAACGTCGCTTGCGGTCTATCGCGTTCGAAGGGCGTTCGCGCGCATGGCGCTCATTCATACCGTGCAGTCCGCGCTGTTGTTTCTGGCGATTCCACTTTATTACGTAATGGGTATGACCGGGGTCGCAACGGCGTACTTTGTTGCGGCCGCTGTGACGATGGGGGTCGTGGTGTGGATTGAGCGGGGCGCATTATGGAGGCGTCCTTTTTTCTGTGTAAGGTTCGCGCGGGACGCGATCAAGGTATGGCCCGCCCTTTCCGTTGCCGCTGCGATTACGCTTTCGGCGGGATATCTTGACCGTCTTTTTCTGGGGCATTGGTGGCCTCCCGGCGGAGCGCAGTCCAAGGCGATCGTCACGACTTATTTCGCCGCGGCGTCGATGGCGGCGCTGGTGGCTGTCCCAGGGACGCTGCTGGCGAATTTCGTGTTGAGTTTGCTGGGTCGCGTGCAACAGGCTGACCACCTCGATCGGCGGTTTTATGCTCTTTATATTGTCGGGGTGCTCGCATCATCCGTTGCTGTTTTTGTTGTCGGTTTCGTTGTCGGTCCGGCGCTTCTTGGGCTGTTTTATCCCAATGTCGCGTCCGAGGCGGTTGTGCTTTGGCCTATGGTGATGTTGGCGTTTTCGATCTTTAACGTAGGAACGCTTTGCCGGCCGTTTGCGTCGAAGTTTTTTTCGCCGATCACTCTGCCGGTGGTTTCCACGATCAACTTTGTCGTGCGGTTTGTCCCCCTCTTGTTGCTCGTTCCCGCGCGCGGCGCGATCGGGGCTGCACAGGGGTTGGTTATCGGATCTTCAATTGCGTCGCTTTTGTGGATGGGTCTTTACGTAAGGAGTTTCCTTTTGCGGCGGTCCGTTGTTGTGCTACCCGAGGACAACGGCGCGTAAAACGACCGCTCACGTGTGTAGCACCCGCATTTTGCCTGCGAAAACTCGGAGGAAGCCGCGCGTGCTAAAGTTCGCGGCACGAAAACACTGGCGAAAAACCTGTGTCACATCTGCAGTCGAGCCTTTTTCGAGCACTTAACTTTCAATGCCTGGTCTACGTTCCGGGTGTGTGCCCGAAAAGATGAATCTGGAGGCGCGGACAAAAACGAAATCCGCGGTCCTTGCATTGCTGCACGAGCCAAACAGCGCGTGCGCCAAGCTCGTTGGTTTTCACCCCTTGCGGCATTAGCAGTACATTGCATGGATCGACTTCGCCGATTTGCGATAGAAGCTCGTCAATCTCGCCTACATCCTCCCGTGTTTCCACGACAAATTTCAATTGATAATCCCCAAACGCCATGAACCGGCGGATCGTTTCGAGATCGATGCGGTTTTTCTCGTGCGATTCGGCGAACTTGCCGCCCTCGCGACTCCGCGGTGTCGAATTGGCGAGTTTGGGACTTACGCTGGCCAGATCGCAGGCAACGGTTTTGAAGACGGTCGCGGCTGTTTCAATCGTAATGTGATACCCCAATTTCTTAAGACGATACGTCAGCGATGCGATGTCCGGCTCGATCATCGGTTCGCCGCCGGTTACCACGACGTGTTTCGCCGGAAACGTTGCCACTTGCTCGCAAATCGCATCGACGGACAGATCCGTTCCGGTCGGCTGCCACGAGGTCCTGGGTGTGTCGCACCAGGTGCAGCGCAGGTTGCACCGGCCTGTCCTGATAAACGCACTGGGGACACCCGCGAGTTTTCCTTCGCCTTGAATGCTGTAGAAAATCTCGTTGATGTTCATGACGTGGAGTTTATTCGTTTGAAACGGCACCGGCGAGCGCGGCAATGTTTGGCCATCGAAAGATTTCCGTCATGTCTTGGGGAGTCGTCAGCGAGTTTAACCATGGCGATTGGGCGGAGCGTGGAACGGCTTCGATGGGTTGCAGGTCATACTTGATCGTGCGGACAATCTGGCTGACCTGTGAAGGCATGCACCGGCAAAGCAGGGTTATGATTTCGCGCGAGGGCGGGCGGGCGAGGTAGACCCATGGACCCATCGGAATCGGACCGTCCTGCAAAACTCGTGCAACGACGACCTGCGGCGCATTTCGTGTACTCCGTTCGATTGAAAAGGTTCGCCCTGCCAAGGGGAGGCCAAGTTGCTTTCTGGCGAGCTGTTCGAGCGATTGGGAGACGAAAAAGACACGCGTCCGCTCGCGTGGTGAGAGCGCTTCCCAAAGCATGGGAAAACCGTCCGGACCGAGGACGATCCGAATGCCGCGAATCTCAAGCTGACGCTCGATCGCGCGATAGAACCACACGAACAAGACTTGGTCGTAGGAGCGACCACCAACGGTTATTCTTGAGACCGCCGAGTAAATCGTTGCGATTTGCGGGTCGCATTGATCGCTCTGCGCGCCGGTGGGCGTGCAGATGAACCGGTCGGAGTCCGGTTTTCTCGACTCGCTCTCGTCAATGATGACAGGAACAAGTTCTCGTTCGAGACCGGTTAACGCGTGGTCCCCGGGTTTGTAGTAGATTCCCCGGGCGAACTCGGTCGTCGTTTTTGCCCGTATTCGCTTTGAGACAAGCGGATCGAATTGGGATTGATGGACGCACGCCGGCATCCAGAGCGCCTGAATCGCTCCAAGAGAAACCAAAACCATTCGGTGCACGCGATGTTTGCTCGTCATCGAATCATTGTCCCGGGAACACAAGCGGTTTCGATTCGCTGGTTCCACGCCGTCACGAGGCATGTTGTTAGTGGTACTGTACTGATTTCACACCTTGCGTTGGTTTCGTCAAGCCTACTCTTGCAAAACCGGCGGTTTTGATAGACAATGCGAGCTTGCTTTGACGCGGCGGTTGGAAGCGTTTCGTCCATCCCTATCGCTCACCGACAGCCGGGTGCGTCGGCAATTCAACAGGGAGCACAAGTCATGGATGCACAGATGCAAAAGATGGGTTCGAGCTCGGGTTCGGCGGACGACGCGCTGAAGGAGTCCATTGCGTCGCTTGATGAGATGGTCAATGCGGGCGATGACCGATTGGTGGATGACGAGTTTTTCGATGACGTTCGTGATGAGCTGGGGCTGTTGCATGCCCGCTTCCGCGCGCACGCTGCCACGGACATGTTCGGCGCGGCGCGGAACGCCTCCGAAGATTTCCCGCCTGAGCTTTCCTATGAACTTGAACGTCTGCGAAGCGAGCATCAGCATATTTTGGGACAGCTTGACTGGCTTGCACGCCGCGTAGAATCGATTGCACAGCGAACTTTGGAGGACAAAGACGTTTTTATCCTTCGTGGGCGAGAGTTGATCGCCGTTCTCAACCGTCACATCGCGGAAGAAGATCGCCTGTTCTATCTGGCGTTGTGGTGTGACACTGGTGGTGAGGGATAAATCATTCGGGTGCGTTCGTGACGCGCCGGGGGGGAGAATCCGAGCCTGCAGGCGATGTTCACCTGCGGGCTTTGTTATTGCGCGGGTCCATTCACGAGCGAAACGATGGTGTCGACGCTCACGTCTGCGAGTTTTTCAACTGCGCAGTCGGCGTTTCGCAGCGCGGTTAGCGTGTGGTAGAGGCCAACGCCGATCGAGGCGGTCCCGGCCGCGATGGCCGCCTGGATTCCCACGGGAGCGTCCTCGATCACGACGCAGCGAGACGGGGCAAGACCCAGTTGTGCGCACGCCATCGAAAAGACCTGCGGGTCGGGTTTCCCGCGCGTGACGTCATCACCGCTGATGATCGCGTGGAAGATGTCGGTGGGAGCGAGCGCGGAAAGAATCAAACGAATGTTCTCGATGGGACCGGACGACCCAACGGCGAGCCGATATCCCGTCTGATGCAACCTTGAGATCAGTTCGGTCGCCCCTTCGACGATGGGCGGGTTTTCGCGCACGATACCACGGTAGAGTTCTTCCTTGCGATCGGCTAAACTGCGGAGTCGGGCTTGGGGAACGTCGCCGAAAAGACGCGGAATGATATCGTTGTTGTGTCGTCCAAACGTGTCGGCGAACTGCGCTTCGGTGATTGTCGTCCCATTTTCTTCGCCAAGGAGTTGCCAGCTTCGAAAGTGTGGTCTCGCCGAATCGACAAGCACACCATCCATGTCGAAAATCACGCCGAAGTTTGTGCTGGGTTTCATCTGGAAAAACGTCCCGTCTTTTAATCGTTGGAGGCCTGAATCATATCCGATTCGACGTATTTGTGTACTCCGCATGTCCGATACCCATCGACCGGATCGTGCAGACAAAGGCGATCGAACCCGCAGCGGAGGGAACCTGTAGCCTGGGGTCCGGAGTGACCGAGTAGTAGATGAATGGTCGATGCACCCGTGAATCCTTTCAAGACTGATAACGTGCGACGCCGAGTTGACTTTGCGTGGCGTGCCTGGCTTTTCGTGTTTACGTTCTTCTTGGTCGTTTACGCGATGACGGCCAATCGAGGCGTTCAATGGCAGGATTCCGGTTCGCACATGCTGCGGATCATAACGGAAGGGATGGTCAATCCGCGCGGTCTGGCGTTGAGTCATCCGCTCCATCACTGGTTGGGACGTGCGGCCGTGTGGACGGGGCTTTTTTCGCCGGCGTACGCGATCACGTTGGTCAGCAGTATCGCCGGTGCTTTGGCAGTGGCCAATCTGTTCGGTTGCGTGTGGTCTCTGACTGGTCGCGGATGGGCGAGTTTGTATGCCGCCTGCTCGCTGGGTGTTGCACACACTTTTTGGCAGATGGCGACCGTGACGGAAACTTACACGTTGGTTGCGGCACTTCTCTCGGCGGAACTGTGGGTGCTGGTCGTATTTCTTGAGCGTCCGACTCGATGGCGATTGTGGCTTATCTTTGCGCTCGGTGGGCTTGGGGTTTCCAATCATAATCTCGGGGCATTGACGTTTCCGATCGTGATGGTTGTGGCCATTGTCGCGGTCCGGCGACGCCGGGTTACGGGTCGCGACGTGGGGATCGGTTTGATTTTTTGGCTGCTGGCAAGTTCCTCGTATACGGCTCTTATCGTAAGCGAGGTTGCTCGTAGCGGGGATTTTACGGCGACCGTGTCCTCCGCGCTGTTTGGAAACGCCTACCGCCACGACGTGCTGAATGTTTCGGTGACTGCGCAGCGAATGTGGATCAACGTTGCGTTCGTCCTGCTCAACTTTCCGGGGCTGCTTGTTCCTCTTGCTGTCGTAGGCGTCTTTCGCGGTCCTGATGGAGACGCGGGGCGGGTCATTCGTCGGGTTCTGGTCGCGGGGTTGTTGGTTCATGCGTTATTTGCCGTTCGTTACCCGGTCGTCGATCAGCACATGTTTTTTATTCCGACATACGTGTACCTCGCAATTTTCGGCGGAATCGGAATGGACCGTGTGATGCGTTCGGGTGCGAAACGGGGTCATCGGTTCGCAAGGGCGGCTTTTTTCTTTTTGGTCATCACGCCCTTGCTCTACGCTGCCGCACCGGGCATCGCGAAACGGGTACATGTGCTGGATGGTTACGTGCGCAACAAGCCATACCGTGATGATTACGTGTACGTATTTACGCCATGGTCGATTTCGGACAGGTCCGCGGAGATGATGAGCGATCGGGCGCTGGCATTGGCTGGTCGTCGTGGTCTTATTGTCGTGGAGGATTCGATGTCCCGCCCGGCGATTCTGTTCAAACTTCACGAATCGCCTGACCGCGATGTGATCGTCGTGGGAGATTTGAAAGGCGATCGGTTGGCCGAAGCGCGCGCCCAAGGGAGAACGGTTGTATTTGTCCCTTCCAATACGCAGATCCCCCCGCCGGCGATGTCGAAGGGGCGGTGGCAGAATCGTGGCGGTCTTTACGTGTATCAAGGCGATGTCAAAACCGGAAAATAACTCGGTCTCAATCGAATCCACGGGGGTGTCTTCTCGCGCGGCGGTGCGTCGTTGGCACGACCACGCGGAAGAGTGGCTGACCGGTGCGCTGGGTCGCTTTCTGGAATACGGATGCGGCTCATGCCTGCTGACCACGCGCGTCGCCCATCGGTGCGACAAATGTTTCGGCGTGGACGTGGACGAAAAAAAAATCGAATCTGCCCGGGAGCGATTTCCGGAGTATGAATTGAGCGTCATCGGGTTCGATGGAAGAACCTCGTTCGCATCGGATTACTTCGACACGGCCGCGATCATCGAAGTGATTGAGCACGTTCCGAACGAAAGGGTCGCGCTCGAAGAATTAACCCGTGTGCTGAAACCGGGTGGTCGATTGGTGCTGACGACCCCGCATCGCGGGTTGCTTACATTTCTTGACGCGGGCAATTTCAAATTCGCCTTTCCGCGTTTGCACCGATTCATACACGTGCGGTTGCGAGGTAGTCGCGACGAATATGAAGAGCGGTTTCTGCGAGTGAGCGAACGGGGGATGGTTGGCGATATTACTGCCACCGGAAGTCGCAGACCGTGGCATCGCCATTACACGCCGCAACAGATCATGTACTTTTGTCCGCGGGATTTGGTTTGCGAAAAATACGGCGTTTTTTTCCCCGCGATGAGGGCATTGATACTGTTCCGCCTCGTATTGAGGGTTTGCACTTTCGATCGTGTCAAGAGTTTGTTTTGGCCCTTCTCGTGGTTGGAAAGACGGTTGAGCCGGATCGAAAGTCGCTTCGGCGACCAACTCGTTATGCTTTTTCGTAAAAAAGAATCATAAGCGACCAAGGCCAAAGGTCCACGACTGAAAACTCAAATGAGTCGATGAAGGCCGAACGTCCAAAGGGCATCTTTCACCGGGTGGGGTCCGTCGGTAAAACTTAAGCGCTCGCCATGTCCAATGCATTGCACCCCTCAATCGTTGCACCACAGGGCAGGGTGTGGGACAGAATCGGCAGGGGAGCGAATCGCATGGCGAAAACCCGGTTTGAAAGCGAAGCGCCTACCGCGGAGTCGTGATGAGCGCAGCGAGCCGCGGACTCCTTCCGTAATGAGCCGTGGACTTTTAGTCCGCTCCGACTTTTCGGGTTTCGCTTTCTTTTGCTGTCCGGACGGCGTGACAAAACATCAACCGTTAAACCGCCAGACAAGACCGCCGTCACGGACCCCATGGGGCAGGACCGCTGATTTTGTTTCGGGCCCTCCTTGGGGGGGGTGTTGTCATGTGCGGGTTTTCAACAGGGCGGAATTCGCTAGAATGCGAGGCCGAATGGACCCGAGGGGTGCGAGGGTTTCCCGAGAGCGAGACCGCCCTTTACTGGCCGTGAAATAGGTTCCTTATGCGTACAAGCGGTATCGGCACTGATTCGCTGATCTGCAATGCCGGACCATGCCCAAACAGGAGTCGAGTGTGAAGTCCAAAAGCATAGTTCTTGTCGCGATGGTCGTCGGATTTTTCATCGCGGGCGCGACCTGGTTTGCGGCGCCGATGCTGGCGCCCCCCGCGCGGAAGGTTGCAGACCAGGCAAGTTTACACGTCGAACGTGCCCGGCGTATCCTCGATCAATACAACGCTCAACTCGCCTACGGCGCACTGGTTCGCGATCGACTGCGCAGCGCCGACCTCGATGTTGACATGGAAGACACCTCTGCCATCGAGGACGAAGGGGCTGACACTTACGAGGAAATCCACAAGCAATTCTGGGATGCGTTTCCACCGACGAACTGGGGGGCCAATCCGAGAAAGGCAAACCCCAATTACGGCAACATCGTTGCGCAGGCGAGGGAAGGCGTTCACTCGCGGGACAGGCTCGTTCAGGAAAACACGGCGCTTCTGGATGATGCACTTTCCGAGACAACCGCGGCCATCAACGCCACCTCCGGCGAAGCGTCCGGTCGCAACTACGCCGAGGCATATCGGCTAAAGGCGGTAGCTCTGTTTCACAAGGCATTGAGCGAGCAGCTCCGAGCGGCCAAGAGCCGATCAGAGGCCGAAGCAGTTCGCCGGCAACTGTTGGTGTTGGCACGAAACGTGGTCACCATGACCTCGAACAAAACGCTGGCGTCGGACAGCAAAATCGACGAGCGCATAGCCGACGTGCAACGAACCATCGACGAGCAGCAGTCGCAACTATCGCGATACGAAAACTCGCTGGCTGCCGTCGATGCTGAAATCGAAGTGCTCCAAACGGGCCTAGCTGACGCAAGCGCAAAGGCGGACGTGGCCTTCAATGAATTGCAAAGGATGCAAAATACGGGCGTTGATTTCACCGACCCCGCAGGGGCGACCGTTTTTACAAACAAGGTGATGGCACTGGCAGACGCCTATGGTGTCGCCGTTCGCGAGGCGCATATCCTTGAATTCGGTGGATATCCAGATGCCCAGATTGACTACTCCGGAGATTATATTCGCGGTCGATACATCCAAAACGGTTCGCCGAACAACGTGACCATGACAACCGGACTCGAACAGGCAAGGCAAAAACGGGAAATCCTAGCGACCAAGGTACGAAAAGGAAATGATGCCCTGACCGGACTGCGCGACGATCTCGCCTTGCTCCAGGACAAAAAAGCCTCGTACCAAAGGGCGGAAGTCGCCGCAAAAAAGAAGATCAACGAAACCATGCCCATCGCCGGGGAGGCTTATGATAAGCTGAATCAGATCGAAGCAGAAGCCTTTTCCATCGAGGACGCAGCCCTGACCCTGCTGGATCAATCGATTTCAGCATCGAAACAGGCCGCTACCGTCGCCGGTCGATGGGCCAGTGATGCTGGCTCCAAACTTTCATCGATACCACCGGCTGCGAAAAATAACTCGGCCATGCAGGCACGCGCAAACGATCAGTGGATCCCCGGGTTTATCAATGCTCAAATTGCCGACGCGCAACTCGCCAAGGCGGCGACGTTTCTTTCCAGGTACAAGGAATCCGCTCGGACCGCGAGTGTTTTGGCCACCGTGACCGACGCCGTCGAACTCGCCGAGGTCGATGTCGACGCCGAAAAACAAAAATCGAGCGATGCGCGGCAGGCCGGCGTTGACGCCGTGACCAAGGCGGTCAACGTATTGGAACGCGCTCATCGAACGACAGGCCGACATTGGACGTTGGTCGCCCAAGAAGCAACCGCGGATGAAATGTTGGTCCAGTTTGGCCTCGGCGATTATGTTGCCGACGCCCTGACTGCATACCGCAACGCAATCAAGGGTCGCGAAAACGAACCGTTCAGCAAACCCTTCGCCGACCGCATCCGCCAGCTTGAGGGACGCTAACAGACTGTCGAACAAGCGCGGCGCAGGCTTTTGTCACCGTTTTCTCCGGCAAGATGCCGGTGCTGCAGGCCGTCGATTTTCAACGGGGGTGGTGAACTGATTCACTCGATTCGCGCGTTGCGACTTTTCCATTCGGAGCCGCGACCGTGGGGGAGCGGAGATCGGCTGACCCGCGATCTCGCATGAGTCGGCACACGAAGCGCCCCTTAGCGCCGGGTCCGTGACAAAATCGGCGGTCTGGTCTTGCGGTGTAACGCTCGCGTCGTCCTTGGGTGTCATTCTAAACCAGCCACCGCCCGACTGAAGTCCGCTACGCCAACGATTCTGTCTCCCCTTCCGTTTGAGTTCGTACGCCATCCCGCGTTTCCCGAAGTTTGGGGACACTTTCGAACATCAAAGCAACCAAGATAAAGCGTGAATGCATTTCCTGGGATGGGGGGAATTTGCAGAGGATTTCGTTTTCGGTTGACCTGGGGATATGGGGGGGCGATAATAGGTAGCGGCAGTTAGGGGGCGTGTCCTGTACGCTCCCTCAGAAGTGCCGCCAGCCCGGTGAAGCCACGGCGGACGACCCTGTGAGATCGTCCGCACGGCGTTCTCGCTCCGGCGGATGCTCCGGTTGAGACCCGGTGCCCCGCGACAATGCCCGGGCGCCGTCTCATACCTTGTCGAGTCGACGAGCGTGTGACCGGCGGGTGATCGCTCGACGAGGGAAGCGAAACCGACCAATGCCCAAGTTCTTCAATCGTGACATTTGCGATCTCACCAACCAGCTTGTGCTGTCGCCGCGGCGTCTGCGCCAATCGCAGATTCGAGGAATTGAACGATTGTTGGGGATGGTCGAGGCGGAAAAGGCGTATCCGTTCGATTTTGTTTGCTTTCACATTACCGGTTACGGGCGGCGAGGCAGACCCGGAAAGGATTCCATTCCCGGCGAAGCCCTGATCAACGACCTGAGCTCAATGGCGGAATTGCTGACGCGCCGATCCGGTATGATGATTTCGGAGGTCGGCGAGCCGTGCCTGTCTCACGACGAGGTGGCAAGGGAATTGCAGGTTTCCACCAAAACGGTTCGTCGGTGGCGCAGCAGGGGACTGATGGGTCTTCGTGTCGTATACGAGGACGGCGTCAATCGCCTTGCGTTTATGCGAACGACCATCGACCGTTTCATTCGGCAGAATAAGAAACTTGTGGACAAGGCGGCGGCGTTTACGCAACTCAGTCCGGTCGAACGTGAAGCCATCGTGTCGCGCGCGAGGGCTCTGGTCAACGATCGCCCGATGAAACTCCACACCGCGGCGACGCTGATTGCCGAACAGACCGGTCGCGCCGTCGAGACCGTACGGTATACGCTTCGGCGATACGATCAGGCGAATCAAAGCGATGCGCTGTTTGTCGAGCGCGACGGCGTCTTTTTTGACCAGCGGCACGAGGCGATTTGGAACTACTATGAAAGTGGTGAATCCACCCGGTCGATTGCGACCTTGGTCTCATGCAGCGAATCAACGGTTGAAGCAATTCTGCGAACCGTTCAGATCCGAAAGTGGTCCACGCCTGCAATTGAGTGGATTCACAATGAGCTGTTCGACGCACCGAACGCCAACGCATTGATTCTTGAGGTCCAAGAGCCGGTCAATGAGCGGTCGGCGAAGCCCGCGAAACCGCCAAGCGGTCTGCCCGCTTATTTGCGCTCACTTTATGAAACGCCCCTTCTTTCCCGTGAGCAAGAACAGGATCTTTTTCGACGTTACAACTATCTGAAGTTCAAAGCGGCGCGCGAGCTCAATACGGTTGACGCAGTGGAGGCAACGCCCGACGAGTTCGATCGCATCGCTCACTTGATGGATCAGGTTGAATCCGTTCGCCGGCGAATCGTCAAAGCAAACCTGCGGCTTGTCGTCAGCATCGCCAAAAAGCATGTCGGACGGTCCGACGGGTTCTTCGAGGTCATCAGTGACGGCAATATGTCCCTGATGCGCGCCGTTGAAAAGTTTGATTACGCGATGGGCAACAGGTTCAGCACCTACGCTACCTGGGCGATCATGAAAAACTACGCCCGATCCATTCCCGAACAGCGCTACCACGCGAAGCGGTACATGACCGGGCAGGATGTTGCTCTTGACACCCAGCCCGACGAACGTCGTGAGGAACCCAGCGTTTCCGATCGCCAACACGTTCGCCGGAAAATCGCGCACGCCATCGCTCAACTTGACGAGCGGGAGCGTGAGATCATCATCCGCCACTTCGGGCTTGGGGAAAAAGAGGAAACCGTTACGCTGGAGCAGCTCGGAAGGCGTTTCGGAGTCACCAAGGAGCGAATCCGCCAAATTGAACGGCGGGCGCTGACCCAACTCAAGGGCGTTTTGACCCCCTCGCTGGTCGAAGCCTATTCGGGTTGATTACATCTACCCACCCCCCCTTGCATTTTTGCTCCCAGTTTGCACACTTGGGACGTCACGATTTGCGACCGATAAACGCAGGTGATGATGAAAGTGCTCGGTGTCATTCTGGCTCGCGCGGGGAGCAAGGGGCTTCCAGGAAAGTGCATGCGCGATCTCTGCGGTAAACCCGTGATCGCTTACACTTTCGAACACGCCCTGGCGAGTACAAAACTGACCGGAGTGGTTCTCACGACCGACTGCCAACCGGCGGGCGCGCTTGCGCGTGGAATGGGCATCGAGGTGATCGACAGACCGCCGGCGTTGGCAACCGAACTGGCAACCGTGGATGACGCAGCCCGTCACGCCGTTTCGATCTGGGAGGAAAAACACGGCAAGCGAATCGAGGCCGTCGCACTCCTATATGGTAATATTCCGGTGCGTGCCAAGGGGTTGATCGATCGGGCCATTTCACAACTGCAATCCACGGGTGCAGACTCGGTCCGCAGCGTTGCCCCGGTCACCAAGCAGCATCCCGATTGGATTCATCGACTCGACGGCGATCGCATGGCTCAGTTTCGACCCAACGGCATCTACCGCCGTCAGGACCTCGAGCCTCTCTACTATCACGACGGAGCCATTGCGGTTGTCACGCGCGATGCGCTTTTCGGCGCGTTGGCGACACCCGACGATCACCAGGCGTTCCTTGGAAAAGATCGCCGCGCGATCGTGCAGCAGCCCGATGACACGGTAGACATTGACGGACCGATCGATCTTGCTGTTGCCGAGGGGATGATTCGATCTCAAAAGCCCGGCGCGCAACACGAAGCGGTGAGAATCGGTGAACGCAAGGTCGGACCGGAGCATCGCGTGTTTGTCATTGCCGAAGCCGGCGTGAATCACAATGGCGATATCGGGGCAGCACTGCGCATGGTGGACGTTGCGGCGGACGCCGGTGCGGACGCCGTAAAATTCCAGATGTTTCGCGCCAAGAACCTGGCAACGCGGGGCGCGGTCTCTGCGGAATATCAGAAGGGAAAAGGGGGATCGTCCAGTCAGCGCGATCTTCTTTCGCGGTTTGAGCTTGACGACGCCGGGTTTGCGCAGATTCACGCACGATGTGCCCAGCGTGGAATCATGTTTCTTGCCACGCCTTTTGGTCCTGAAGAGGTAAGGCGCCTTGTGGCGCTTGGTGCGCCTGCGATCAAGCTGGCGTCGACGGATCTGGTCAACGTGGTGTTGCTTGAGGCGTCGGTGAAGACCGGTCTTCCGCTGATTCTTTCGACGGGCGCTTCGACGGAAAAGGAAATCTTTGCGGCGCGAAGATTGATAACGCGGCTCGGTGCCACGAATCGCACCGTTTTTTTGCATTGCATCAGCAGTTATCCCACGCCGATTTCATCGCTGAATCTTCGAGCGATCGAAGCCATGCGTCGGGCGTTGGTACTTCCCATTGGGCTGAGCGATCACACGACGTGGGTGCATACGGGCGCGATTGCGTCGGCCTGCGGCGCCTGCGTTTTGGAAAAGCATTTTACGTTGAGTCGAAACGCGCCGGGACCGGACCACGCAATGTCGTTGATTCCTTCCGAGCTTGCGGAGTATGTCGAGCAGGTTCGCCTTGCCGAGCGGGCCATGGGTGAATCCGCGATGGGTTTACAATCCATCGAGAAGGAAGTCCGTGAAGTCGCCCGCAAGAGCGTTGTGGCCGCCACGCACATTCCCGCCGGAGCGCGAATCGAATCTTCCATGCTCACGCTAAAGCGACCCGGAAGCGGAGTTGCTCCGGACGCGCTGGCGGACATGATCGGAATGCGGGCGACGACTGACATTCCCAGCGACACGCTGGTTTTGTGGGACATGGTGCAATGAGCGCGGCGCATCGCGTGCGCCGTGTTGCTGTGATAACGGGAACTCGTGCGGAGTACGGGTTGCTTCGTTCGGTGATGCAGGCCATTCGTTCCACCCGGTCGCTGCGACTCCAGACCATCGTTGCGGGGATGCACCTTCTGCGCCGATTCGGAGTCACCGCCAGAAGCATCGAGCGCGACGGGTTTGTGATCGATGCCCGCGTGCCGATGCAACGTGGGGACGATGCTACGACAGACCAGGGATTCGGGTTGGGGCGTGGCGTTTGCGGTATCACGCGGGCGTTGGAAAAGAACCGAAGCGACATTGTTGTTGTTCTGGGCGATCGGATCGAAGCCATGGCTGGGGCGCTGGCAGCCGTGACAACGGGGCGCGTGCTCGCTCACATTCACGGTGGGGATCTTGCTCCGGGAGACTTTGACGATTCACTTCGCCATGCAATCACCAAGCTCGCGCACATTCATTTCCCCGCGACCAAGGCATCGGCGCGACGCATTATTCGAATGGGCGAATCCCCCCATCGGGTTCATGTCGTCGGCGCTCCCGGTTTGGACCGGTTGCGAACACTCGCTGAAGAATACCGGGGTCGAAAAAGAAAGCACGGGGATCAAAAAACAGCGCTGATTGTGTACCACGCGTGTGGACGATCCGCGACCTTTGAGCAACGCGTGATGGGTGCGATTCTTCGGGCTGTGGATCGGGCGGGGTTGTCTGCCACGTGCATTTATCCCAACAGCGATCGTGGTTTTTCCGGCGTGGTGTCCGCCCTCGAACGATTCCGCGACCGTTGTGATCCGCATCGTTTTCGTTTTGTCAAGTCTCTTCAGCGCGATGACTTCCTGCGAGCGTTGTTGGAGGCGGACTTGATTGTGGGCAACTCATCGTGCGGAATCATAGAGGCTTGCACGGCGGGAACCGCCACCGTGGATATCGGACCCCGGCAGCGGGGTCGCGAGGTGAGCGGAAAATCGGTGGTCCATGTAGACGAGGATTACGGCGCGATCTGTGAAGGAATTGTGCAGGCGCTTCGCAAAAGGCCGATAATCGCCGCACGCAGCGTCTACGGTGAGGGATGCGCGGGAAAGCTGATCGCCGAGCATCTCAAAACCTTCTCAATGACGTCACCAGCGACCCGGAAACTGAATGCTTATTAGTGGATCGACTACGGCGAGATTCTAATTCCGCCGCAAGCGGCAGACGATAAACGCCTAGGGTGGACCGGCGAGGTCTGGATCTTTTGGGGCGGGAATTTTAGTCGGGAATTCGCATGACCGTAGAAACCGAGAACAACGCAAAGGCGGTTGTTGATAAGGCACTGGGTTCGATTGGGGACATTGCAACCCTCCCCGAGGTGACGATCAAGATCATCGAGATTGTCGAGGATCCCAAGAGCACTGCCCGCGATCTTCACAGCGTTATCAAGAACGATCCTGCGCTGTCGGTGAAGATTCTAAAGGTGGTGAACTCGGCGTTTTATGGACTTCCGGGGCAGGTGGCCAGTGTCGATCGTGCGATCATTCTGTTGGGATTGTCCGCGGTGAAGAACATCGCGATTGCGGCGTCGATCGCTCGACTTTTCAAAGGCAAACGCATTTCCGATCAATTCAGTGCAGCCGACTTGTGGCGACACAGTTTGGCGGTGGCGGTATTGGCGAGATCATTGGGCAAGCTGTCTCCCCATCCGGTGATGCAAGACGAGCTTTTTGTGGCCGGGCTAATCCACGACATCGGCACGCTGGTGGAGCGGCAGGCGTTTCCCGATCAGTTCTGCGAGGTCATCGAGCAGTGCATCGCAGGCGAAGGGACGTTTATCGAATGCGAAGTCAATACAATCGGTGCGGACCATCAGGCATTTGGGCTGGGCCTGACCACAAAGTGGAAGTTCCCGCGCCATCTGTGCGCCGCCGTTGGTTATCACCACACACCGGATGCGGTCAGCGACGAAGTCAAGAACTTGGCTTTACTGATTCATGTCGCGGATGTGATCGCGTGTCAGGAAAAGGCCGGATTCTATTTGACCGCGCAAACGGAAGAGGTTTCCGATGAGGTTCTTGATATGTTGGGAATCGATGCCGAGCAAGTCGATCAACTTCGCGCAGACTTGCCGGAGCTTTTGGATGAAGCCGACGCAACGCTTTCGTCGAGCTAAACGAGTCTGAATCATTCTGCGCGAATCTCAACGCCTTGTACCGCGCCGAACCCGGAATTGCGGATTGGAGTCCTCCAATCAGAGCAGCGACCGCAAGGAAGCTGACCGGCAACAACGCTCATCACGACTCCCCGATAGGCCATTTGGATTCTAGCCGGGTTTTCGCAACGCAATCCCCTCTACTACCGATTCTGTCGCGCGCACGCAAGCGCCACCGCGCGGACTAAAATCGGCTCGCTGCCACACGCGTGGGCGCTCGTTTTTCAACGGAAAGCTATGCGACTTTCGCCGACCCCGCTCGACGAGGAACGCGAACAACGCGGTCCAAACCGTTGGTGGAGACTCCCTCAAGTTCGAGCATTCGAAGTTTCTCCCTGATTCCCTTCGGCGAGGAAAACCCTCCGAGCGTTCCATCGGAACGCAAAACGCGGTGGCACGGAATCACCAGCGGCAGGGGATTGTTGGCCATCGCCGACCCGACCGCACGGGCGGCTCTCGGATTGTTTGTTGCGCGCGCCAGATCGGTGTAACTGGCCGTTTTTCCAAAGTCAATTCTGCGGCACGCCTCCAGCACCGCGCGCCGATAGGGTGGTTGATCGGTTAAGTCCACGCGAACGGAAAACCGAACGCACTTTCCCCGATAGTATGAGGCGACATTTTGGCGAAATCGGGGCAGGATCGAGGCGTCTTCGACCGCATCCGCAAAGGCTGCATGAATCCGCGCAACAACGGCACGACGCGATTGTGGTAAGTACGTGGCAACCAGTTTTGATTCGCGCGAAACAAATCCGAACACACCCGTTCCTACTTCCAACGTCGTAAAGACTTCCATCGGCTGTTTCCTCTCATCTCTACGAGAACCAGCGAACACCCAAGCGATTGGCTGTCGTTCCACGCCTCGGTTGCTTACATCGGCCCGCCGCTTGTCGAGGCAGCGCCCCTGTTCATGAGCGGTTTCAACGCTGCAAAGGGTACATGCAGGTCTAGCCGTGCTTCACCGCTCATCAGCAACGAAAGGCCCATCAGCGGTACGTTGCCGGTCGTGTTGGGCGCAGCTCCATGACCCAGCATCGGACCCAACATGGTCATCAGCCCCGCCGAGTTGACCGCTACGACGATGTTCTTTTTCGCTGGAAAGTTCTTGAGCAAGCTGGCAACGCCGGGGTCCAATGTTGCATTTTCGGTTTTTTTGAAATAAGCGTCCGCTGCCTCCTGAGGACCGACACAATAGCGAACGCTTTTTCCAACGACGCCCATGGTGAAGCGAGCCTTGGCTCCGTACATCGCGGCGGCTTTGGCGGTCTGCGATTTGCCCGGGTCGAGCGTAATGGCGAATTCTTTCACTTCTACGTCGCCGATTTTACGCGAACCGCTTGCCTGGTAGCTCGCCCCTCCCCCAAACATCTTCGAGATCGGGTTGGATTTGCCAAAGCTATCCGACGCGAGCTGTAACAACTGCTGCGGGTTTCCACCCGAGTAGTCCCCGGTTATGAGCATTCCCTTGGGTGTGATCGAAAAGACGGAGTTCATGCTTTGTACCGCACCGTAGAGCTTTCGAGCCGCAGCCAGTGATTCCTTCGTCTCCGCAAGTTTTGCGCTCGATGTGGCTTTTGGGTTCCCCCCCCCTTTGGGTTGGCCCATCGCTATCGGCGACGACATGGCAGCCGCAGCTTCCATTTTTGAAAACAGATAGTCGAAAAACGGCGAAGCAGTCCCGGGAAACTGCCACGAGAATGCGACCATGTAGGAATCGGTGTTGATACCTTTGAGAAACTCCGCTCCCGCTTGCTGCGCAGCAAGATACTGCGCGATCGGACCCTCATTGAACGTCGGCTGAATCGTTGCGTCGATCGCCCCCTTTTTGATACCCAGCGCAATGTCGACAAATGCAACTTGCTGCACGAGCTTCTGTAACCCCTCGGTGCCCGCCGTTACCAAGCCGGAAATCGTCGCAGGATCCGCCGATCCATCAGACGCCGCCGACATTGCGAGCATCGGAGCAAACGCCGAAATCTGCATGATTCCACCCAGCGCGATTGCACGAACCGGCTCGATGTTGATTTCCGCGAAAAGCTGTTTGCCCTCCAGCATCGACGATCGATTCTTGATATTGTCGCTCAGTTTGCTCCTTTCATTAAGAACAACCTGGAGCGATTCCTTGCTCTTGCTCGCCACAACGAACGGACCACGTTTTGCGGCGTAGACCGTTGTGCTCGCGTCAAAAGGAAGTTGCCAGACGCCCTCTTCCTGCTTCGCGTTGTTCAACGCTTTCGCCTTTGCGTCAAAGTCCGAAGCCACAGCGAAAATCAACGCCGTTTCGTCGTTCGAAAAGTCGGCCTGGGCCAAGCCTACTGGCTTGGAAAAATCCACCCAACCGGCAAGTTTGATCTTTTGCTTGAGCTGGTTGACAAGACCGGGACTGTCGGCGCTTGGGTCCAGTTGCTTGACCGCTTCCGCCAATCGAGCGTCGAAATCCTCGGCGTTGGGAATGACCACCGCCAGGGGAAGGTTGCCCGGCATCGCGTTCAAAAGAGCGCTGACATCCTTCGACACCCCCGCAAAGCTGGGCGCGGCACCAATCGAAAAAAGAAGCGACGCGACCAATCCGTGTTTTAAGACGTTCATGAAAGACTCCAATTCCAAAGTCAGGGAAGAAACGGCGCGCAACCGCGCACGGTTTCACGTTTCGTTGTTGAACAAAACCATTCTTGGTGTTTTGTGTTCGCCAGGATCATAACAACGCGCGCGGAACACCGACATCGGCAAACCCGCGACGAGGACCTCGATATACCGAATTGCAGCCAGATAGCAACCTGTAAACTTGTACAATAAGCGGTCAAGGTCGCCGCGATGCTTCTCTCCTCTCCCCCCCGAATCTGCAGGACGCTTAAACTCCTAAAGCTGGATGAAGCTAATGCCTGCGTGTCCGGGTGACAGCCGCGTGAGGCGCTGGCTTGTCCCACCCGGCAGAACAAATGGGGACGTCGGGTGCGGGCGCCCGCAAAGAACGCTCCGCGCAATCCGCGCAACGCGTCGAAGGGATTTCAGTCCACCTTCACGCCAAGAAACTCGGAAATCCGATCGAAATCGTCAAGTGAATAATACTCGATCACGATTCGCCCCGTTCCTTTCTTATGCCCTTCGTGGATCGAAACCTTGGTCTTCGTCCGTTGCTCGAAACGCCGTTCCATATCCTCGATGTGGGCGGACCGCCCTTTCGAGGTGCTAACTCCCCCGCCGTCCGACTGCCCCGACTTTTTTCTACGCCGAACCATCCCTTCGAGTGCCCGTACCGACAGGTTTTCCTTCGCAACGGTCTGTGCCAGGCGCTGCCGCAAGGAATGATCCGTAATCCCCAGCAGGCACCGGGCATGTCCCATGCTGATTGTGCCGTTGGCCACCATATCTTGTGTCGGCAAATCCAAATCAAGCAACCGGAGGTAGTTTGCGACCGTGGATCGATCTTCTCCCATGCGAAAAGCTACATCATCAGCTTTCAAGTCGAACTGGTCACAAAAGTTTCGATACGCCCTTGCACGCTCCATGGCATTGAGGTCTTCCCGCTGGATGTTTTCGATCAGGGCGAGTTCGAGCATCTGTTCATCTGTCGCATCGCGAATCACCACGGGAACGTTTTTCAACCCCGCCTCTTGGGCAGCCCTCCAGCGGCGTTCGCCGGCGATGATTTCGTGACGACCATCTCGCACCCGAACAATAATTGGCTGAAGGATCCCGTTCGCCCGAATTGACTCAGCCAATGAATGTACTGCGTCAGAGGAAAAACGCCGTCGTGGCTGTAATGGATTGGGTGTAAGGGACGCGGCAGGGAGGGTTTGCGTTTGGTTTTCGCCAGCGCCTGCGCCTGGGGCGGAACGGCTGGGGGTGGGTGATCGTTGCTGGGGGACGATCGAGTCACCCTTGGGTACGGATCGTAAATCAGTAACGAGAGAGTTCAGGCCTCTTCCAAGTCTACGCGCAGTTTTAGACATCAGACAATTCCTCCATGATTGATACCGAACAGTAGCTTCGTCGCGCCTCAATTGACGATGGGATCCATGTTCAAAATGCTACCGCAACTCCACCGCGATGACAAATCGCCCTCGATTCACCGTTTCGCACAGCCGGAGTGTTTCACGTGAAACAACCTTGCGACGTTCTCGAATACCACACGCAGAGGCGTTGTTGAAACACGTGACTTTGGGCGTTTCACGTGAAACGGTTTTGAGAAGCCTGCTGAATCGTGAGTCCCGATCTCTCACAGGGTTTCCTCGGGTCGCCTGCCACGTAAGAGGCGGTGAAGACGATTCGTTCTAGTTCTCCCAAGGTGTCGGCGGATGATCTTCGGTGGGTTCATTATATTTTGGCGGAGAGGTGAAAACGGATCCCCCCTCACAGCCCAGGCGAATTATCGGTGAAAACACGGGCAAAAAGTTGGGGATCATACATTTCCGAGGGCATTCTAGTGTAACAGCGCTAGGTTGGCTTCCAATGATGGTTGGCGTTATCGAGAACGCGGTAGCGCCGTTTTGCCGATCGGCGGTTCTGGGCCGCAATCACAGTTTGTAGCGCTGTCATATTAGACCGCTATCGGTGCGGGAGGGATAGCCAATACGTCGCGTCCGCTGGGTCATGCCGGGTGCAGCGGAGCGTCATTAGCGAGTCGCACGAGGAAGTATTTTGCCGGATCGGAGTGGGGAGATTCTTTGTCCACTCGCGCGGACTCAAAATGACAAAGGTTTGTGCGGACCTAGAATCTCGCGAAGTCGGGTGAGCTTATCATAGCGGGGGCTTGAGTAGAATCAGAATCATATGGGCCTGCGCCGAGACCAAGAAGACGTGGATGTGCGACGGATTCAAAGGGAGCAGAATCGCTTGGTCTTGGGAGAACAAAAGTCTACGTTGCGGGGGGATGATGGCTGGTTATTGGATCGTTCATCGTTTCCGCTGTAATGATGCAGTATAAATGGAAAATTGATTGTGGAGGTGCTTCTCGGTCTGGTGAACCAGCTTGGTTCCAGTGGCGCCGGAAATGGTACATCCGCAAAAGAGAACTGGTCGAGGGTGGCTGCAACGTTGTCATCGTTCGAGTAGGGTGCATACTCGATGGAAGCCGGTTCTACGAGTGCCACATAGTGGCACTCATCAACTTTGGGTGATTCATGAGCGCCATAGCGAAACCGAGCCAGGCTTTGCCACGCGCCAATTGGAAAGACGTATTGGTTGTCGTTCTGCTTGCCCTTGTGGTGCGTGCGATCTATTTGTATGAGACCGCCGACGTCGTGTTCGTACGCCACTTTGTAGGCGACGCCGCCAGCTATTTCTCCTGGGCGCAGCGTATAGCGGGAGGAGATTGGATCGGGAGCAAACCGTTTTATCAAGCGCCGGCGTATCCCTATTTTCTTGGATTGCTTTTTAAGTTATTCGGCGCGGGGACGCTGTGCGTACGAGCGGCGCAGTGTTTTTCCACTGCAATCGCCGCAGGATTGTTAACGATTCTTGGATCGTGGATATTCGACCGGCGTGTGGGCTTCGTGGCGGGTGTGATGCTGGCGTTGTACGCGCCTTCACTTTTTTTCGACGGGATTGTGCAGAAGGCTTCCCTGGGATGCGCATTGACATGCGCCGTGATGTGGCTCGTTGCGCGTGTCAGTCGAAAGGCTGGTGCCTGGTGGTTGGTTTTACTCGGGGTGGTCAGTGCGCTGCTGTGTCTTACGCGCGAGAACGCGTTTGTGTGGCTGGGCGTAATCGTTGCGTGGTTGCTGCTCAGTCGCAGAGTTGGGGGACAGATCAAGCAACCGAGGCGTGGGTTGGTGGTTCGATGGATGGTTTTGGCGGCGTATGCTTTTGGTGTGGCGGTGGTTTTCGCACCGGTGTTATGGCGGAATGCCGCGGTGTGCGGTGAATGGTCAACCTCGACATTTCAGGCGGGGCCGAATTTTTACATTGGCAATCATGCCGGGGCGACCGGTCGATATGTTCCGCTGGTTCGGGGGCACGAGACTCCGGCGTTTGAGCGGAGCGATGCCACGGAGTTGGCGGAGCGGGCGGTGGGAGAGAAACTTATCCCGCGTTGGTGTCTCGTTTTTGGTTTGGTCGGGCGTTTGCGGACATTCGCGCGCATCCCTGGGATTGGGTTCGATTGCTTGGTCGCAAGGGCATGATGGTCGTCAATGATTACGAGGTGGCGGATGCGGAGAGTGCGATCGTTTATGCGGATGCGTCGTTTGTTTTGCGCGTATTGCAGAACGTGTTTCGATTTGGCGTGTTGTGTCCTCTGGCAGCTCTTGGGATCGTGTTGACGTGGCGCAGGTGGCGAGAGCTTTGGGTTTTTTATGCGCTTACTTTTTCGATGGTATGCGCGATTGCGTTGTTTTACGTCATGGCGCGATATCGTTATCCACTTGTTCCGCTTTTGATCCTTTTCGCGGCGGCGGGAGTGGTTTAGACGTTTCGCGGCATTGGGGCACGGGGTTGGTCGTGGCGTGCCTGGCCGTGTTACGGAACGATGGTTGTTGTTTTTGTTGCGGTTGTCTGTTGGTGGCCTATTCACGATCGACGGCGACTCGATGCGATGGCGTGGATGAACGCCGGAGTGGCACACGCGCAACTCGGTGAGCTTGAATCGGCGACTCGTTTTTTTCGACTTGCGGTTTCGCGGCATCCGGGGTCTGCGGAGGCGCAGAATAATTTGGCGCAGGCGCTAGCGATGAGAGGCGCGTTTCAGGAAGCCGTAGAACACTACAGGGCCGCGCTGTCGCTCGAGCCGGGATTGATCGGCGCGAATTACAATTTGGGTGTTGCGTTGGAACAACTGGGGCGCAGGGACGAAGCGTTGGGTCAGTATCGCAAGGCGGTTGAGGTGGACCCGGCGGACGTAGCGGCGAGGGCGGGGATCGAAAGGATTCAAAAGGCGAATCGCATGGATGAACACTGAAACGTCAGGACAGTCAGACCTTGAGTTCGTAGGCGCTTTTCGTGTGCTTATTTGCCGTTATCGCTTCGCCTTTTTCCTACTGATGCGGGCAGGTTTGGCCATTCCCATGCTGCTCTTGCGTTTTCTTGATCAACCGGTAAAAGGGCATGCAATGTATGGCGGTTGCCGCCTCGTCGTTTGGTTGACCGTTGAACGTGTTCGGGGGTGGGTTCCGGGGTTTTTGTTGGACGGTTTGGATGAGAGCGCAAAGATGAACGAATCGCTCCAGTCGTTGAAAGAGCTTTTTCCCGAAGGGACACCGGTTCGGGTTTTGCAGACGACGCGAAGACGAGATGCTTCCTACGAGGCGGAGAGTGTCGGCGTTGTGCAGGCGTGGGAAACTCTTGCGACGGGGAGTTGGTTTGCCCATGGAAAGAACGACAAGCTGTGGCTTACCCGATTGAGACTGCGAAAAGCGGACGGTGAGATCACCTTGCTTGTGATCGACGATGCGACGTCCATCGCCAAGCTGGAGGCGGTTTCGGGGTAGAGGTTCCCTCAATTTTCCTTTCTGTTGACCGGGTCAGAGGGTTCGACACCCCCTTTCGCGGTTGCCGCGTTTGCTTTGCGCTGGTGATAGCGTCCATGCTGGCTCCTGCTCCGGTTTTGCTGATTCCACGATACCTGCTTTTTGATTGGATGGGGTGGGTCAATACCTATAAGCCGCTCATCGTTCCTGCATGGTTGGGCGGCGGTGCGTTTAACGTCTTCCTCTTTCGCCAGTTTTTTATGACCATTCCAAGGGAGATTGACGCCGCCGCTCGACTGGACGGTGCGTCACTCTGGAACATCTATTATGACATTATCATGCCGGTGGCCAAACCCGCCACGGTAACGGTGTTGCTTTTGAGTTTCGTGTTTCACTGGCAGGAGTTTCTCGACCCGCTGCTATACTTGTCGGACCTTGAGACTTTTCCGATTTCGCTCGGGTTGCGCATGTACCAATCGATGGCGGGTACGTGGGCGAATCTTTTGATGGCCAGCAGTATTCTCGCGCTGGTACCGGTAGCGATTCTCTTTGTGGTCTGCGAGCGGCAAGTTATGCGCGGTCTCGGAGTGGTCGGGGGTTTGCGATCGTAATCGCCAAGGGAGCGTTGTCAGGGGCATGACGACGGTTCGATCGGTCGCGGGGTTTGGTTCCAAGCCTGAAATGAACCGGCGCCGTTGAGCAGATCGATCTCTTCCAGGATGTCGAGCGATGTGATGCGTCCACTGCGATTGATGTCACCGCTGGCCAGGTCAAAGGGCAATTCCACCAGTCCCGAGAGCAGTCCCACAACCCAGAAAACGTCCTGCGCATCGGCGATTTGGTCGGCATTGACGTTTCCCGGGTGGGATGTGAACACGCCACGGGTGACGGCGCCCGATCCGTCCGTGTAAGCGATCAACGTGCTGGTGCCCGGTGTGATCGCATGTTGCAAAACAAGCGAGGTCATTACGCCGTTTGTTTCGAACAAGTCCGCAATTGTATTGCCCGGTGGCAGATCGGGTGATCCGCAGACGGACCAACACTCGGCACGATCCGCTTCGCGCGGTGTTTCGGCGGTGAAAATGGAGATTCCCTCCGCCATGGTCAAGTCGTTCGCCGGATGCGGACGACGGGCATCAATGATTCCCGATTGCGGAAGAACCCACCGGACAGAACCCACCGGACAGGGGCAAACCGGCGGGGGCGGATCGTTGCAGGGGGATGTGATGTCAAGACGATACCTCCCTCGAGTTTCCTCGCTTTTCGATGCCACCATGATGTAGTACGGATCGCCAACGATCAGGTCGTGCAGGCAGAGCTGCGAATTCCGAGAACTAAATCCGCACACACCGCCTTGATCGTCGTTGCACCCGATCGGCAAAAGTGTGTTGCATGAAGTCTCATCTGATTTCGGGTTGCCCACGGCGAAAACACGAACCAAAGAATCGACGGCGGGAGGAGCACTGCCGCAGGTCGCTATTTTGACCGAGGTATCCGTGGCAATGAACTTATACCAGACGGTCCCAACGCCCGGCGCGCCGGGTTGCTGTGTGTGACAGCAAAACCCTGGATCGCCGGGGTTCTCGGTTGCATGAATGCCGTCGCTTTCCACGCTGCCGGGCACCGAAATCAGACGCGCTCCTTCGAGGTCGCCGATCGGTGCGCACTCATCATTGGAAGGCGGAATCGCACAGACTTCCGACGTGACAGCCACACATCCCTCGTCCCACTCAACCTCGCAACAAAAGTCTTCAAAGGGAAGAGAGCACACGGCACGACAACAGAAGGGGTCGGCACACCCTCTCGATTGATGTGGTAGGGTGCAGTCCTCCGCGCTCGGTACGCAAACGAACTCGCAGGCGATTTCGGGGTTGTCGCAGTACTTGCCGCGCGACCACGATACGCCGTTGACGTTGCATTGGTTTTCGGTCAGATTCGCGCACACCCCATCCGCTCCGCAACACGCAGCCCTTCCACACGGGGGGTCAAAAGGCATCGACGCGCAAGTATCACCCACTCGCCATTTCGGAAGAAGGGACGTTCCCGGCGGCGGAAACGGACAGTTCATCTCCGCCACGTCGCGGCAGACGGACTCCCCGTTTTCATCGGTGACAAACATATCGCAGCAGGCACCAACCGGCGCCGCCCCGTCGCAGATCAACGATATTTCAAACGCCGATCCGCGCAGCAAGCCGGTAAAATCAACCCGCTGCCAGACCCCGTCACGAAAAACGGCGTATTGTCCGTCGGTGCTGCCAGCTTGCACCGGATTGCGAACGACGGTAGGCGTCACGATGCTGGTGTCCGTCTGGATCGTTAGCCAAAGTCGCTGCGGAACAGGAATCGGATTGGGGAAATCCTTCCGGGCAACCTGCAGGCGGTTGGTGGAACCTGAAAAAGCGAGGTGGGTACCGGGTAGCACATCCGCGGGAAGCCCGTTGTTTAGCCCGTCCACAGTACGCAGATCCACGTCCAACTGACCCGTTCCTCGAAACGTGACCTCGTACGCGCGCAAGCGGCAGTGATCGACGCTGAGCTGAAGATCTTCGGCGATTCGAACTCCTTCGCTTGTGGGAAACGTTCCAATGCGATTATCCTGAGCGTGATAACCTCGAAACGTTGCGGCGCAAGTTCCACGAACGTAGACCTCCGCGTTGAATCCGCCCCACGGCGACAACGGAAACCCTCCGCCAAGAGGTGTCCAACAGCTAAACAAGGGGTCGCCGAACGTGCTGTTGGTGAATCCCTCCAGTGCGGGGTTTCCCCCGACCCATCCGGCACCGTTGCGATCAAATTTTAATCCGATCCAAAACGTTTCAGGAAGGGAAACGTCGCTGTCGGGGGGAACCTCGAACGAAACGACATGGATACCCTCGTCCGGAAGCTCAGTACGACCCCACGTTCCCGAAATCACTCGACCGCCTTGACCCGGACAGCCATCGTACAGGGCATGTTCAACGGAAAACCCACCGGTTCCGTTCCCGTCCGCATTTCCGGTGACCATGAAAGAGTATCGACTGAGCGAGCAACCGCTTATCCCCGAGGTTAAAATGTCATCCGACACGATGAAACCCGCCGGAGCGGGAAACGTCTTGCCGCCCGTCGTATTGGAGTAGACCAACCGCTCACCACCCGCCGAAACCGACGCGCCCAACGTAGCCACCAACGCGCAACAAAAAAAGCACCGCGGCGCATCCGATAGCGCTTCTCTGAACGGAACCGGTTTGGGTCGGTCCTTGTACAACTCGCGGCGCCGATGATCCAGGGGGTGTCGGGAAAAGCGGGCTTGCATCAAAATATCCGTGCAAGGGTCGAATGGATCGGTGCGCGAAAAAAAACCACACCGTCGTGTCGCTCTTGCTCTCACAGCGCCTGCCCCCTGCTGGGATTGCGGGAAACTTTCACGACATCCGCCCGTGAAATGCGCTCGCCGCCCCCGTCCTTAGCTTAGCGAGCCAAGACCCCCGATTCAACCGAGGAACCGCCGTAACCATTCGAAAGAACGTGCGCCGCGGGCGTTTTTCCCCCCTTGGACACAGCTCCAATACAAAGAAACGCCGTCGTCTTGCGATTCCTCCCTCAGCGTATTTTGCCAAGATTGCGGTCGCGTGACATCCCCGCAAGACCTCGCTTACTGGTTTCTTTGACAAACGCCAGAATCTTGTGTTCAACCTCCGAGTTGGCCACTTTTTCGAGTTGCTCTACCGCAGCGGCGAATGTGCCCCCGTTACGCTCGAACAAGATGCGATAGGCGTTGCGTATTTCGCTGGCTGCGTTCTTGTCCAGTCCCGAACGACGGATCCCTACCTGGTTAAGCCCCGCAATCCGTCCATTCTCCTCAAGCAACGCGAATGGAACGACATCCATGGGAACGCGACCGTTCCCCGAGATCATTACGAACTCCCCGATGCGAACGAATTGATGCACAACCGCGCCACCGCCGAGAGTGGCATGATTCCCGATCGTCACATGCCCGCCCAAAAGGACGTTGTTGATCAGGGTCACGCAGTTGCCAAGCGTGCAGTTGTGGGCAACATGGCTACCGCCCAGGAGAAAACAATCCTCCCCCAAGACAGTGGAAGATCCCGGCGCGGTTCCTCGATGAATCGTGACGTTCTCTCTTAGGATCGTACCGCGCCCAATTCGGCAACAGGTGCGCTGCCCGTCGTATTTGATATCCTGCGGTTCGTGTCCAACGATGACGTGCGGGTGTAGGACGCAATCCTCTCCGATTTGCGTTGCGCCCGTCAGATAGACCCCCTGGAAAAGTCGACATCCCCGACCGATCTGGACATCGCCATCCACCACGCAATAGGGACCGACCGTCACATCCGAACCCAGCTTTGCCTTCGGGTCAACGATCGCGGTGGGATGAATCGAGGTGGCCATGGATCAATCGCTTCAATCGTTTTTGGATGACGGAACGTTTTTCAATAAATGCGCCGGACACTTAAGCCCCAAAACCTTCATGACCATCTGCAAATCAGACCACGTTTTTCTCTTTTCGCTCGGACTTCGCAATAAATAGGCCGGATGATACGTCGGCATGAGCGGAATCGCTCGACTCGTGTCGGTCTCTTCTGAAATGAAACAATCGTGAAACCGCCCGCGGAGCTTTCCAATCGACGATGTTGATTTCAATAGCGTCTTGGCTGCGGGCGCACCGAGAGTCACGATCATTTCCGGTTCGATGATTGAAAGTTGTTCTCGCAGGTAGGGGCTGCACGCCAGAACTTCGTCGGCCATCGGGTCACGATTGCCCGGCGGACGACATTTGAGTACGTTGCAGATGTAGACTTCTTCGCGCGAAAGGCCCATCGCGTTGATCATCCGGGTAAGTTGCTGCCCCGCCGGTCCAACAAAAGCAACTCCCTGCTTGTCTTCCTCGTATCCTGGTGCTTCCCCCACAAACACCACCCGGGCGTTGGGATTGCCCTGGCCGAAAACCGTCTGCTTTCGCGTTTCACAGAGGGCGCAACGTCGGCAGCCTTTTACGCGAGTTTCGTTGAGAGTCGCCAGGAGCTCCGCTTTCCGCGGCGAATCACTCACGCGCGGGGCCCTTTGGGTCGATCCGCTGACCCCTGCGGGTAAACTCGGCTGTGGAAGCAAACCCATCGGGACCGATTCGAGTCCGAGCAAGCGATCCGTCGCCAACTGCTGACGAAGGGCGCGCCGAACGCTGTGAGATAGTGAAACCACGTGACAACTCCAGCCATCGTTCAAAATACCAGACTGCAACGTTGCCATCATCGCGTGAACCCTCGCAACTTTCAAGCTACAATCTCGGCGATGCCCGGCTTTGAAGAAATCACCCTGACGCTTACCGACGGGTATCGTGCCTACGCCCGCTACTGGACCGGCGCGAATGTTTGCGGCGCCGTCCTTTACCACCACGGGATTCAGTCCCACTGCGGTTGGTACCGGGCATCTGCCGCCGCCCTGGCCGAAGCCGGCTACGCCGTGCTACAGGTCGATCGCAGGGGGAGTGGCCAAAACAAAGTCGCGCGGGGTCATGCCGACTCCGCCGATCAGCTCATCCAGGACGATCTAACCGCCCGAGGCGAATTGCTTCGGCGAAGCGGCTGCGAATCGTGCCACGTAGTTGGCGTTAGTTGGGGGGGCAAGCTTGTGGTGGCAACCTACGTCCGCGATCCAACGAATGTACGGAGTTTATCGCTTGTGACGCCCGGTCTTTTTCCGAAAGTGGGCGTTTCCAAAAAGGAGATGGCTCGTATCGGTTTTGCCATGTTGTACGAACCCCAAAAACATTTCGACATCCCCCTCAACGATGCCGCCTTGTTCACCTCAAATGCGGACTGGAAAAGCTTCATAGACCGCGACGAACGAACTCTTCGTCAGTGCACCGCGGGGTTTTACCTGGCTTCAAGGCGTATGGATCGTATCGTCGCTCAGCTTCCAAAGTCGCCGCGCGTTGCGATTCATCTTTTTGTTGCCGCGGATGAACGGATCGTCGACAACGGAAAGACGACGCGCTTCATTCGCGATCTTCATTGGCCCGGCACGCGCATCACGACGTACGAAAACGCTCGCCACTCGCTTGAGTTTGAAAACGACCCGACCGCCTACTTCTCCGATCTTGTCGAATTCATCAACGCCGCCAATTGATTCGCAGCCGTTGTCGATTCCCTCGATGCCGGGGATCAGATTGCAAAAGTCAGCGAACCGGATCGTCCGGTAGCCCTCCCCCGACAAGCGGTTTCTAAGCAACGACGGTGAGGGAATCAACCGGCGCGCCGCGCGGGTCGCTCGTTTCTTGAAGCGCCGCGGGTGGCGTGTATCACCTGTCGACCTCTCGACCACGGGTCCAATTGACCACGCGTGTAGGCTGGTGCGCCGGCTGCGAGTCGGTGCGGTAAGGGAACAGGCGTTTTTGGGGTTCGAGAGTTGCTTGGTCCAAACCGAAACCCCCCGCCGCCGGGTATTGCCACGCTTTCTCTCTCATGTTCTCTCGGCGAGTTTTCGACGGTCTAGCCATTCGACGTTACGATACCATCCAACGACGAACGGACTGGAAAGGGGCTCTTTACAATGACTTGCCACGAAAGTTGCTACGTAACCCACCTGGAATCCGCCATAGACGGAAGCGAACTTGCGCACGACCGAATCCAATCGGTCCACAAAAACAGGCCACTCTGGGTTCGTTACGACCTTGATGCCATCAAGGCAAACATCACTCCAGCCACTATCTTTTCGCGTGAACCGACGATCTGGCGATATCGCGAGCTGCTCCCGCTTCCCGGCGGCGCGATGCCCGTTTCGCTCGGCGAAGGAATGACCCCCGTGCTTCCGTCGATGAAACTTGGCAAGGCAATCGGCGCATCGCACCTTTGGATCAAAGACGAATCGCAGCTTCCCACCGGATCGTTTAAGAGTCGCGGACTTTGCATGGCTATCACGATGGCGAATCACTTCGGTATCAAGCGTGTGGCCATCCCCACCGCGGGCAATGCCGGCGGAGCGATGGCTGCCTACGCCGCCCGTGCTGGATTGGAAGCGTTTGTGTTTATGCCAAAAGATACGCCGGTCATCAACCAGGCGGAGTGTGCCCTCGCCGGGGCGAAGACGTTTCTGGTCGAGGGGCTTATCAACGACTGCGGTGCGATCGTGCGAAACGGAAAGGAGGCGATGGGTTGGTTCGATCTGTCCACGCTCAAGGAGCCGTATCGCATTGAAGGAAAAAAGACGATGGGGTTGGAGCTGGCGGAGCAGTTTGGCTACGACCTGCCGGACGTGATTGTTTATCCCACCGGTGGCGGGACAGGGTTGATTGGAATGTGGAAGGCGTTCAACGAGCTGCGCGCGCTTGGCTGGTTGCAAACAAAGACGATGCCCAAGATGGTCGCCGTTCAGAGCGACGGTTGTGCGCCGATTCCGCGGGCGTTCGACGCGGGGGAACGTTTCGCGACCCCGTGGGACAACGCAGCCACCTGTGCCAGTGGACTTCGCGTTCCCGGTGCGGTGGGTGATTTCATGATTCTCGACGCGATTCGTGAAAGCGGTGGGTGGGCGGTGGCTGTTGAGGAGGGGAACATTGTGTCCGCCATGCAGACCGCCGTTGCGACCGAAGGGATTTCGATCTGTCCCGAGGCGGCGGCGTGCGTTTTGGCCATCGAAAAACTCACTTCCGATAACCGTATCAAAAGAAGTGACCGGGTCGTTCTTTTCAACACCGGTGCCGCGAGCAAGTACGTCGAAACGATTCCGCGCGACCTGCCCACGATCGCCGATCCTGCGTCTGTCAATTTTGCGTCGCTTGCGGTCCGCTAACCGGGCTCGAAAAAAGCTTCGGGCTGTTGGTTACCGGTCCCGTGTCGTCGTCTTTTCTACCTCAGCGATGCACTCGCAAGACCGATGAACCCGTATTGTATCGTTTGAATAACTGGAGAAAAACCAACTCGTACACAAAGGAAGTTGCCATGACTTCGCAGAGAATCGTTCGTTGGACTGTTATTGTGGGTCTTTCTTTTGTAGGCGTCGGATTGATGTCCGGTTGCGGAGCGGCGGCCGCCAATGCCATTCCCGATGCAACCACTGTCGAGCTTCCCGACGGAACGACGCAGGAGGTGAGTCTCGGTGCAGGGGTCGCGTCGCTGGCCGATTCGACGTGGACGTTTAACCAGGACCTCGGGAATGGTCAGTTTATACGGTTCGCCACCATCGCATTCGGTCCGGAAGGAAACCTGACGTCGTTTGAGAACAACACGCTCGCCCCCGAAATCTTCGGTGACACGCTTTTCTTCGACGGAGAGGTCCACGCGACCAGCCAGCAAGGGTTGAGCTACACCGCCGGCACGTTCGGCGCCGAAACCAACGATGCGACGGGGTTTGCGTTTGAAGGGCAAGTCGCCGCTTTTTTCGCGGGTTTTCAGATCGCAACCGGTGAAGCGAACGCTTCGGGGACTTTCGACCCGGACGATCCCGACCGTATGACCGGAACGGTCTCAATCAAAACGGAAGTCAACCTGCCCCTGGGAATCACCTTGCCGGGCGTTGAAGACGCCAATATCGATGAAACGTTCGAGTTCTTCGCCACGCGATCCGTCCAAGACTGAGCGTAAGCGGTGGCAAGCATCACGCGCAGACAACAAGCGCCGGGTTCTCCACCTGAGACTCCGGCGCTTGTTTTTGTTGTAAACCGCGGCGACGCTACAGCCTTTCCGTGATCGACTTGCCCTGCATAAAGAGTTGCAGGTAGTCGCGTCCGCCCGCCTTCGAGTCGGTTCCGGACATGTTGAACCCGCCGAACGGCTGCACGTCGACCAGCGCGCCGGTACATTTGCGATTGAAATACAGGTTCCCAACGTGGAACTCATGTCGTGCGCGTTCGAGACGAAAGCGATGCTTTGAATACAGCGCGCCGGTCAGTCCGTATTCCGTGCCGTTGGCGATGTTCAACGCGTCATCGAACCCTTTGGCTTTGATCACTGCCAGCAAAGGTCCAAAGACCTCCTCCTGGGAAAGACGCGCATCCGGGACGAGGTCCTGGATGATCGTCGGTGCGATGAAATAGCCCTTGTCCGGAACTTTGCCGCCTTCCAACGCGACCTTTCCTTCGCTTTGACCAATCTTGATGTAGCCATTGATTTTATCGAAGGCGTTGGCATCGATCACTGCGCCCATCGAGAAGTTTTCGCCCGCGGTTGTATCCCCGATCGTCAAACGCTTTGCACCTTCGACAACTCGCTCAACTAACTCGTCGTAAATCTCCTCGTGCGCAATCAGACGACTGCAGGCCGAGCATTTTTGACCCTGGAATCCAAACGCCGCCGCCACGACCCCCGCCGCCGCCGCCTCAAGGTCCGCCGTTTCGTCCACGACGATGCAATCCTTTCCGCCCATTTCCAGAACGGTGCGTTTGAGCCATTTTTGACCTTCTCGAACCCTGGCCGCCTTCTCGAAAATCCCCGTACCAACCTCGCGCGATCCGGTAAACGAAATGAACCGCGTCTGAGGATGACACACCAGGGCGTCGCCGACGGTTCCTCCCGGACCGGGCACAAAGTTAAGCGCCGTTTTGGGTAATCCCGCCTCGTGCAAAATCTCGACGATCTTGGCCGCCACAACCGGGGCTGTACTGGCCGGTTTCAAAACGATGGCGTTTCCGGTAACCAGACCGGCCGTAGTCATCCCGGCGGCAATTGCGAGCGGGAAGTTCCAAGGCGGAATCACAACGCCGACACCAAGCGGAATGTACCGAAAATCATTCTCCTCGCCCGCAAAGGGTGTGACCGGGTGTGAACCGCCCAGGCGCATCATCTCTCGTCCGTAGAATTCCAAAAAGTCGATCGCCTCACACGTGTCCGCGTACGCCTCAATCCAACTCTTGCTCTCCTCAAAGCACATCCAGGCGGACAACTCATATACACGCCGGCGCATGATCGCCGCGCCCTTGATCAAAATCTGAGCGCGTACGTCGGGATCAGTTCGCCCCCATTCCTTAAACGCCGCCGCCGCCGACTGGATCGTCTGCTCGGCGTGATCGACGTTGGCTTTGGACATCACCCCAATGACCAAGTCCGGGTCGGCAGGACTGGTCGACGTAAACGTTTCGCTGGTCGTAACCGGTTTCCCGCCGATCCAAAGTGGGTACGATCGGCCAAGTTGGCTGCGAACCCGCTCGAGCGCTTCGAGCATTTTTTGACGCGGAGTTTCCTTCGAAAAATCAACGTAAGGCTGTGGTGCAAACGTGGTGAGCATCGATCCGTCCTCTTGCTAAGAAAAGCCGTTACAAAACATCCGATCTGTTCGAGGTCCGACAACTGCGGAATGGGAAAAGCCCCCCCGCCTGCGTGTCGGACGATCTAAAAGTCGCTACCTCGAACGACCCTCAAGCTGCGCATTTTACACGAACGGGGCGAACTCATCCAGACAGTCGGAGGACGGCAGAGTTCCATGGAATGACGCCGCACGGTGCGAGCGCCGCCGCTTACCCGTGCACCGGCTTACCGGTTTCAACGTCAAGAATCTTGAGGTCGTTCGTTTCAGTGTCGAAGACTGCCACCGTTTTTCGGCGGGCTCGATGAAGCGCTCCGGGGTTGATGATACGCTTTCGGTGAACGACGTCATCTCTGGCGACGTGCGTGTGTCCGTGGCAGATCACGTCCACTTCAAGCCCGACGATGGACGATTCAAACTTGCTTTCATGCCCGTGAAAGACGGCGAACTTTTTTCCACCGAGCACGACCGTGGTCGGTATGTCGCGCGGGGGCGTTATCCCGACTGATTCGAGATACGCGAACAACCCGCCCAAGGGAAAATCCGTGTTCCCCCAGACGAAGGTGAGTGAGTGCCCCACGAATTCGTCAAAAACCGCCTCTCCGCCAACGTCCCCACAATGAATCAAATGCTCCACGCCAAATCCATCAAAGAGCCGCACCGCCTCGCGGGCTATGATCGAGTCGTTGTGGGTGTCCGAGAGTATTCCTACGAGCATAGATACGACCATAGCAAACCCGTCTTTTAGGGCAATCCCGTTAGGGCGTTGCGACTTCCAGGCGGACAGGTGACAGACCTTGCAGGAACGGGCGAGAGGGAGCGCTAATCGTTGTTGGAATAAACGGAGTCAGGCAATCCCGCCGGTGGGGGGTATCCCCAATACAATTTCGGATTGTTCCAGATGATTCTTCCGTGCTGAAAGTCATGCCCCTGCACGATATCGTCCGACCGCACGTTTTCCACATGACCGCTCAATAGTAACACGTTGGCATAGTCTCCATGGAAACGTCCCAACGATTCGCCTTTGTATCCTCGCGCGTACATCGTGGCGACAGTTCGCGGTGATCCGGAGGGCGAGTTGGGAACGATATCAAAAAGCAGCACAGCCATCGGTTTCGTCCTGAAAACGGATCGATGCAACGGACGAGGAATATCAAGCCCCAACTTCGCCTTCCGCACGCGGTCCATGTCGGGAAAACCCGGTGTGTCCTTCGACCCGTTCGGGGGCGAACCCATCCCATCGAGCACCTGATTCATTCCGTAATGAAACTGGTTTTTCCCGCTGCCGCTTTTGTAAATCCTGGTTTTTTGCTTGGCGGGGCAGATCCAAACGTGGAGTTCGGGAAACTCCTCGATCGCCCGATTCACTCCCCGAATCTCCCTGTAGGGTGGAAGTCCCAGGTATGGCGGCAGTTCGTTAAACCATGTGCCCGATTTCAACACGCCCCTTCCCCCTCCGCCCTCGGTTGGAATGTATCCGAGTTGGTCGTCGGAATACATTGTGAACGCAAGTCCCCACTGGTGAAGGTTGTTCTTGCACTGCAACCGCCACGCCTGCTCACGCGCCGCATTCACCCCCGGTACGAGCATCGCCAGCAAAAACAAAAGAATCCCCCCGACGACCAACACCTCAGGTAGAGAGATTGCCCGCCGCAACGATCGCATCGACAACACGCGCCGATGGAGGATTGGGTGATGAACGAGATTCATGCCCCGTCCCATCCGCCTGCAAAACCGACCGACCCGCGTGGCAACCCTGACCGCTATTCTCCGGTCAACTCGACCGTCCGGCAGGAAAAATCGAAAACGCCGTACCCCCGCCGTACAACGCTTGGATCGAGTCCATTCAACGCGAAGGCCACAACCGTGCCGTTTACAGCCGCCGCTCGTACAACCAGCGCCATGGCTGGACTTTCAACTTCCACAGCCGAGAGCCCATCGATCACCGCGCCTCGAGCAACCGATTGCTTCGCAAAAAGTGCGTGTAAGGCGGAATCGCTGTTATAACGTAACACGAGGTCACACGCCCGCTCAGGCGTCAGCGTTTTGCCACTCTCAAATCTCCAGACGGAAAAAATCAAGCGAGACACGCCCTGCCCCCCCTCGTAACGACGCACCACCCCCGATGGAAAACGCTTCATGTCGAGTTTTTTGAAACCCTTCGGCAGACGATAAGCGATTCCCCATCCATCAGGCGATTCGACAGCACCCAAGTAACGATCAATCCGGTCGGATGCCATCGACCACGCCAGAGTGGTCGCCCCCAGCAGAAGTCCAAAGGCGGAGATCCATGCCCGCATCGGGCTCGCAGGTTTGGTGGCAGAGTACACTTCGAGGGGCATAAGCGCCATCCTACTCTCCCCTTCCCTGAAACGCCAGCCGTTGACGATTGCGGCGACTTTCAATAGAGTCGCTGCGAGACGACGGCGCGACGTCCGGCGTGAATAACCGCGCCGGAGTATCGCGAGCGCAACCCGCCGCATCTTTTGCAGGGGTGGAGCGTTCTTAATTCGTTGTCTTGTAATAGTTTGCGCTAATGCGGCCTCTTCTGGGGGTGGACCGGGGGCTGCGGTTGACCGTTCTGGGTTCGCTGCGGGATCATTGGTGCGGTTTGGAGCGTAGTATTGAGCGGGATCGTTTGTGGATGTGCATCTTGATCGTCAGAAGGAGGATGTGTTGCAAATCTTGGTGACCGCGCGGCATGTTGATCTGACCGACGACATCCGCCGCTACATTGATGAAAAAGCCGGACGGTTGTCGCGATTCTACGACCGGATTCACGAGGTGGAAGTGATTCTGGACCATCAGTCGGAGCAGTTCAAGGCTGAGATCATCGTTCGTGCCGATCGAAAGCACACGTTTGTGGCGAGTTTGACCGGACCTGACACGTTCATGCTGATCGATGCGATTACGGATAAATTGGAACGGCAGCTCCGTACCTACAAGGAAAAAAACAGGAATCATAAAGGCGGCGCGCTTGCAGACGACGCGACCGGGTAAAGTTCCGATGTAGCGCTGCCCTGTCGCACCGAAGCAGGCGAGCAGCCAAAGGCGGTGACGATGAAGCTTGCAGATTTGCTGGATGGACCATCTTTGGTGCCGGAGCTAACGGCAACCGACCGCAATGGTGTATTGAGAGAGCTTTTGCAGTCGCTTGCGGATCACGGTCAGATTCCCGCTGACCAAGTTGAAACCGTCGCTCGCGCGGCGATTGCCAGAGAAAACCAGGGAAGCACGGGGTTTGGAAAAGGCGTGGCTGTCCCCCATGTCAAACATGCGTGCCTGAAAAAGATGGTCGCCACGATCGGTCGATCAAGTCACGGTGTTGATTTTGCCGCGCTGGATCGGTCGCCAGTTTATTCGATCGTCATGCTGCTCAGTCCCGCCGACGCTCCGGAGGAGCATCTGGCGGCGATGGAACGGATTTTCCGGTACTTGCAACGCGAGAACTTTCGCCGGTTTCTTCGTCAATCGGATACGTCTGAGGCGATTATGGAGCTGATCCAGGAAGCGGACGAGAGCAGTGACTGATGGCGGCGTGAACCATTCGCGTCCACAAAGCATAGGGAATACCGGATTGTCGGATGCGGACTCTGTAGTGTCGCAAGAGGTAACGGTTGCGAACAAGGAAGGATTGCACGCGCGACCGGTCATGCGCTTTGTGGATGTTGCCTCTACCTTTTCCGCCTCTATTAGCGTGTTCAACCAGTCGGGGCGAAACGAACGCGTCGACGGAAAGAGCGCAATGGAGATGATGTTGCTGGAAGCCGTGCAGGGAAGCGTGCTTCGTATCGAGGCGAAGGGCTGCGACGCCCGGTCCGCCGTGGAAGCCCTTTCTTCATTGGTCGAGTCGGGATTCTCGGATGGATCGTCCGCGGAAGCAGGGAGCCCCTGACGATCACCACTCCGGGTCCCCCGGTTCGAATGATGTCTGTGGCGACAATCTACGCCGAGCTGCGGACGTATCAAACGCACCAACACTGCTCTGAATCATGGAAATCCTCCGTGGAATCTCAATTGCTCCGGGCGTAGCCGTCGGTGAAGTCGTCGTGCTCGAGGCGGAGGTCTTTCGGATCCCCCGCAGGATCATCTCCGTTGAACAGATTGACGCGGAACTCAATTCGCTCGAAGAGGCGATTGCCGAGTCCATCGAGGAAATCACCGCTCAGACGAAGTTTCTCGGTACGAATCTCGGGCGTGACGCGGCCAACGTTTTCAAATGGCATATCGGGGTTCTCAAGGATCGTAGTCTGCGCAAGTCGATCCGCGATCAGATTCGCAAGGGACGGTGCTCCGCCGCGTATGCAACAAGCACCGTGATGCGCAACTACCAGCGACGATTCATGCAAATGAAAGACCCGCTGCTCGTGGAGCGCATGCGGGACGTGCAGGATATCGAACGTCGATTGTTACGACATATCCTGGGCGAATCGCGCGAGGACCTGGCGCACCTGACCAAACCGACCATCCTGGTTGCCCATGATCTAACGCCCACGCAAACGGCTCAACTGGCAGGAACCAGAGTCATCGGCGTCGCGCTGGACGCCGGTGCTTCCACGTCGCACACGGCCATTTTGCTCCGCTCGTGGGGCAAGCCGGGCGTCATCGGACTCAATGATATTTCCAACCGGCTTTCGGGTGGAGACACGTTGATTATCGATGGGACAAACCGCCTGGTTATCGCCAATCCCAACGAAGCTACGCTGAGCGAATACTGCGAAAAAGAAGCCGCCTTTGTTCGCTTTACCGGCGCCCTCGACGAGCTGAAAGATTTACCGGCTGTAACGCGCGACGGGCACCGGGTTTCGCTGACTTGCAACATCGAGTTTCCCTACGAGGCTCGGATCGGACGAGAAAAAGGGGGCGACGGAATCGGATTGTATCGAACCGAGTTCTTGTTCCTGCGATCCGAGGGAACGCCCAGTGAAGATCACCAGTGCGCCTCGTACCGCGAAGCGATCGAGGGAATGGGCGGAAATCCCGTCACCATTCGCACGTTTGACCTGGGGGCGGACAAGTATACACAACAACGACGTTACGAACAGGAACGCAACCCCATGCTGGGACTTCGTTCGATTCGCTTCAGCCTGCAAAACCTTGATATGTTCAAGATACAGCTTCGAGCGATCCTGCGGGCGTCGGTCTATGGACCGACTCGCGTGATGTTTCCGCTGATCAACAGCCTGATGGAGTTTCGCCAAGCCAAAATGACAGTGCATGATGCGATGGAGGATCTCGAGGAGGAGGGAATCCCCATTGACCGCGATATTCCCATCGGAATGATGCTTGAAACCCCTGCGGCGGCTATCCAGGTCAAAGAATTCTGCCGGGAAGTGGATTTTATCAGCATTGGAACCAATGATCTGGTACAATACCTCCTGGCTGTCGATCGAGGAAATGAGCAGGTTTCGCAGCTCTACACCCCCTCGCACCCCGCGGTTTTGCGGGCGCTACGGGATGTTGTACGCATGTGTACACTTGCGAAGGTCGATGTTAGCTTATGTGGAGAGATGGCCGGTGCGCCACTCTACACGATGTTTCTGGTGGGTTTGGGATTGACTTCCCTTTCGATGGCACCAGCGAACATCCCCGAAATCAAGAAACTGATCCGGCGAGTCACCTTGCCTCAAGCACAGCGCGTCGCACGCAAGGCGTTGAGCTTCGAGACCGACCGCCAGGTTACGAATTACTTGCGTGACGAGACGAGAAAGGTGCTTCCAGAGGATCCGATCTAACGGGACGACGTTGGCGTTCTCTGGTAACAGCATTAAGAGGTGTCGCGCCCGTGAAGCGATGTTGATCGCCGGGCGCATGGTGGATGGACAATCTGCAAGCGACAGGTGATCGCCGCCCTGACGAACGAATTCAATGGGCGTTTTTCTACTCCGTTGGTGGCGACCTGCGGTTTATCTCGCACCATGACACGCTCCGGTTGTTCCGGCGCGCGTTTGCGAGGATTGCGTTGCCGTTGAGGTTTTCGCAGGGGTTTAACCCTCAACCTCGTATGTCCATTCCGCTCCCGCGACCAGTCGGAATCGCGTCGGATGCAGAGGCGATCGTCGTTGAGACGACCGACCTCATTGATCCCGACGATGCGCTGGAGCGCCTGCAAAACGACACCCCCGGCGAACTTTGTTTAAGCGGCGTTCGCAGACTTGAATCCGGAGAAACGCTCCGACCGTCTGCCGTGCGATATCGCATCGAGCCGTGCGAACCCAGGATCAACGATCTGGAAAGTCGCATCAAGCGTCTACTGGAAAACCAAGTCGTCCCCATAGAAAGAAGGAACCCGAAACATCCCGGCGGAACGACCGTCGACGTGCGCCCCTACTTGGAGAAGATCGACCTGGTCGAACAGGCGGTCGAAATGACACTCCTTGTGACAAACCGCGGGACTGCAAAGCCCGCCGAAGTGGCTGCACTGCTCGGGTATCCCGTGGATGCGATCAACCATCGCATTCGCCGACTGGAGATCATATGGCAGTAGAAACAACAAATCCCAAAACACCCAAGCGCAAAAAGACGATCCGTAGAAAAAAGGTTGCGGTTCAAAAAGATGCGCGGAAAGAATCGCCCCGGGCGACCGGCACCGCCAAGGTACGGCAAGTTGACGTTGGGGACGTCGCGGCACCCGCGTCAAAGACACCCAAACGCCGAAAACGATCCAAAACAAGCCAACCCCCCGCCGGTGCGGAATCGAAGTCCTCCAAAGGACAATCCGAAACCGATACGAAGGAAACGAAAACCAGGCCCGCCCGGCGGACCCGACCACGCAAGGCGGTACGTCCCCAGGAGGCCGGGGAAAAGTCGGCCCAGACCGTGGTTGCGCCCAGGTCGCGTACTGAGGTCCTGGCCCCTTTTTCCGGTGTCACCGCGACCTCCTCGGGTGGCAAAGCGGGACGGAACCAACTTGAAACACGGGAGATGATTATCAATGTTTCGGAAGGGTATGAGTGTCGCGTCGCCGTGTTGCACGGCGGAAAGCTCGAGGAGATTTTTATCGAGCGCACCGCCACTCTTTCCAACGTGGGCAACATCTATAAGGGCGTCGTCACCAACGTAGAGCCGAGCATTCAGGCGGCGTTCGTCGATTTTGGGCGCGAGAAAAATGGATTCTTGCACATCTCGGATGTTCAGCCGCAATACTTCCCCAACCATTCCGGTCCGGGTGAGGATGTCGGTCGCAAGACTCCTCGTCACAACCGCCCCCCGATTCAAAAATGTTTTCGAAGGGGGCAGGAAGTCATCGTCCAGATCACGAAAGAGGGCGTGGGAACCAAAGGTCCGACGCTGACCTCGTACATCTCGATACCCGGTCGGTTTCTGGTCATGATGCCGGGAATGAGCCGACACGGCGTGTCACGAAAAATAGAGGACGAAGATGCCCGGCGTCGAATGCGCGACGTGATGAAAGAGCTCGAGATTCCAAACGGGATGGGATGCATTCTCCGGACAGCCGGTCTTGATCGAACCAAGCGCGACCTGCAACGGGACTTAACTTACCTGCAGCGTTTGTGGAAGACGGTTGCCGACCGGGTCAAGCGACTTCCCACCCCGGCGGAGCTGTACCGGGAATCCGACCTGGTGACCCGAACGATTCGAGACGTGTATTCCAGCGATTTTTCGCGCATTGTCGTGGACCACGAACCGACCGCGCGGCGTGCCGGGGAGTTTCTTCGAATTGCCATGCCACGTACCAAATCCTGCATCGAGTTGTACACGGATCGTGAGCCGCTGTTTCACAAAATGGGGATCGAGGCAGAGCTTGAAAAGATCAATATGCGGCACGTCCCGCTTCCGTCGGGGGGGTCCATCGTTATCGACTCGACTGAGGCGTTGGTCGCCATCGACGTTAACAGTGGTCGTTTTCGATCACCCCGCGATGCCGAAGAAACCGCCCTGCTGGTCAACGTTGAAGCCGCCGAGGAAATCGCCCGGCAACTAAGACTTCGTGATCTCGGTGGATTGATTGTCTGCGACTTCATCGACATGCGCTTCGACCGAAACAAACGAAAGGTCGAAACGACGTTGCGCGAGGCGCTGAAAAAACATAAGGAGCGAGCACGCACGCTGCGCATGAGCGCATTCGGTCTGATTGAAATGACCCGACAGCGCCAGGGACCGTCGATCAAGCGAAACACGTACCACGATTGCCCATCCTGTCACGGAACCGGTCTGGTGAAAATGCCCGACTCGGTGATTCTTGACGCCATGCGAGCGGTCCAACTGGCTGCCAACCACGATAAGGTGTCGCTCATCCGCGTCACACTGGCCCAAGACGTGGCCTTTAGGCTTCTCAACGTCAAACGAGACGTGCTCAGCGTCATTGAATCGGAAACGGGAAAACAAATACGCATCCTGGGTGATGCCGGGTTCACCACCGACCAACTCGAAATCGCCTGTGAGGATGCGCGTGGACGCGAGATTGTTTTCGAGGCTGGACAACCCGGCGAACCTGGGCAACGTCCCAACAACCGCCCGGCCAGGTCCGTTCCACCGCGGCGATAGTCTTTCGTGATCGGTGGGCTTGGTCTCCGGCAGGAAAGTCAAAATGCAAAACACCCGGCGCTCAGTGTCTCAAAAAGAGGCACGCCGCCGGGTGTTTTCGTCCCCCTCCAGGGAGACTCGCAACACTATGTGCTCCACCAACACCCCTCCAGGCTGGCGGATTACGGACAATCAGATGGCACAGCGCACAAGCAATGCACTCCGCTCCCGACCAACCCCGGTAATCCCCTCGAAGGTTGCCGATCGAAAAACAGAGGAAGAACCCTCCGTCGTTGTGTTCGAGGCAACCGTTTCTGATGCATCCAACTTGCGACGCATCTTACTCGATGCCGTCGCATGTTGTCAACAAAAATTTCGCCTAATTTCCCAAACTTTTTCCGATTCCAGGGCGCTTCAATCTTCCTGAACTAACTAATTCGTAAACAAAATGGGATATCACAGTGGGCGTGGTTCTCCCTTTGGTCGGTTGCAAGAATCCGTTTCGAGGGTCTGGACCGCCCCATCGCACGAAAGCGGGGTATCCGTTAGGATTGACTTCCATGGCCCATCCAGTCATTCCGATAATCGGGAAAAACGTCTTTATCGCCTCGACAGCCTATGTGGGGGGAGAAGTTGAGTTGGGTGACGAGGTGACGGTTATGCATCACGTGACGATTCGCGGTGATGTGGCAGCCATTTCGGTCGGCCGACGCGCCAACATTCAAGACGGGAGCGTCCTTCACACCCGAAATGGCGTTCCGCTTGATATCTCGCAGGACGTTGTGATCGGGCACCGCGCGGTGGTTCATTGTCGTCGTGTAGGCCCGGGAACATTGATCGGGATTGGGGCGATTGTTCTGGACGATGCGGAAATCGGGGCGAATTGCGTTATTGCAGCCGGTAGCGTGGTGCCGCCGGCAACTGTGATTCCGGACAATTCGCTGGTGATGGGCATCCCGGGAAGGATTGTACGCAAGACGACGAGGTCTGATTCGTCCATGATCGAGGATGTGGTGGCACGCTACGTGGAGATCGGGCGGGCGCATCATTCGGGGACATTTCCAAATACTGCGCCCGCCGAGACGAATCGACGTTCGTAAGCGTCTTGCAAACTGAACGGATCGCCCGGGAAAGCGTAGCGACTTCATCCGCAGTGCGGTTGTGTCACGGCGGTTGAATCTCCGTAAGTCTTTTTATGGCATATAGTTGCAAATGTTTCGGTTTGGTGACGCGGTCGGAAACAGAACCTTCGGGTATGATGGGTGTACGAGATATCATCCGAGGCGGTCCGGGGAGATTTGACATCCGGCGGCACTTTTTTCAAACCGCTGGACGCGTTTGGCCGTCTTATGGTCGGCGGCGGTGAATATGCGGCGAGGTGTGGGTTGTGTGTGAATCCAAAACCCTGCCGAGTTGCATGAAAAGGGAAGCTTCGGCGCGTGCCTGATCAATCCAATAACCAGGGCGGGCAGACCCAGCCTGGCGGAGCGTCGCCCGTAGACCCGGAGCAATCCAAGGGTCGTGAGCAACGCGTGCTGGGCGATTTTGTCATTCGCCGTGAGATCGGGCGCGGCGGGATGGGCACGGTGTACGAGGCGTGGCAGACGTCGCTGCAACGTGTTGTAGCGCTTAAGGTGCTCGCGTCGCACGTCAGCGCATCGCCCAAGGCGATCGTTCGTTTCATTCGCGAGGCGCAGGCGGCGGCCAAGCTTCACCACACCAACATCGTTCCGATTTTCGCCCAGGGTGAGACGGGCGGGATCCACTATTACGCGATGGAGTACATTCCGGGATCGGGACTCAACGATGTCATTGCTGAACTTCGCGGTGCAGACAGGAGCGAACCGGTGCGCCCGGACTTGGCGGAAACGGTTGCGCTGTCTTCTCGGGATGTGACGCACGTCTTGCCGGAAGGTGCGGCGACCTCCAAGGCTTTGGAGTCTGATTCGGCGGTTACGCTTTCCGCTCCATCCAGGGCGCACGCGACGGAGTCTTTTTATAACACGGTCGCACAACATGCCGCCAGAGTGGCGGACGCTTTAACTATGCGCACGAATGCGGGGTCGTCCATCGTGACATCAAGCCGCATAACTTGATTCTTGGTGACGATGGTTACATGCGTATTTCGGATTTTGGACTGGCGCGTCTCGCGGAGCAACCGGGTGTGACGACCACGGGGGAGATGATCGGTTCGCCGCTTTACATGGCTCCCGAGCAGATTACCGGAACGCCCGACGAGGTTGATCATCGCGCGGACATCTATTCGCTTGGGGCGACGCTTTACGAATGGTTAACGCTTACGGCACCCTATCCCGGTGAAACGCGCGAACGGGTGATCAGCCGCATTCTCAGCAGCGAAGCGCCGGCACCTCGGACGCTTAACCCCAGCATTCCTGTTGATCTGGAAACGATCGTGCTCAAGGCGATCGAGAAGGATCCGAATCGGCGCTACCAGACAGCCGGGGAGCTTCGCGACGATCTTCAGCGGTTTTTGGCGAGTCGTCCGATCGTGGCACGACGGGCGGGACTGCACACGCGAATCGGCAGGTTCATCGCTCGACATCAACTGGCTGCGGTTGCGACCCTGGCGCTGCTGGTTGCCGGGACTCTTTTTGTTACATTGCGGCAAACTCAAAAACGTGAGGCGAACGAGCGGGCAGCCGCCGAGGAGGCGCGCGCGGATGCGGCGCAGGCTCACGAGGAACACAAGCAATTGCTCAATCTTTTCAGTCTTGTTCAGGGTGGACCGGCGAAGCTCGCCGAGGCGGCGATTAGCGGCGTGGAGGGTATTGTCGGCAACAACGCAGAGGGCGGATCGGATGGAAACCACGCGGGCGGTACGGCAAGTCTTCCCGGTGTTGGAACGCCGGCGGGAATCGCTTTGACCGTCGCTGAAGATTACTATCTAAAGATCGCCCCGCGCGATTGGCCCGGCGAACCCAAACCCGGAGACACCGCTGCCGCCGAACTGCGGGACGTCGTTCTTTACTGGATCGACGATCGGTTACCGGAGGCTCGCGGATTGTTATCCAGGTACATCAAGCTTCGCCCCAAGGACTTTGACGCGTTGCAGCTTTACGCGATTCTCGCGTGTCTTTCGGGTCGATTCGATGAGGTGACGGCGGTCGCGAACCGGATGTCCATGTTTCCGGGGCACGCGATTGACGCGGCGGTTTGGGGGGGGATTTCCGACATTCTGTTGGATCGTTCGGATCAGGCGTTGGTTTCGTTGCAGCGGGCATTGTCGCTGGATGACGCCCGCGATCTGGTGCGCGTGCTTCACGGGTTAAGCGCGATCCGTCATGGTGACAAGCTTTTGGCACTGCAAGATTTTGATATGGTTCTTGCGCGAGACACAGAGTCTGTCGCGGCCATGCTGGGTCGGTGCAGCGCCCTGTTCGCGTCGGGGCAATACGATGAAGCGATCCAGGTGGCCACGGGCGTGCTCGATCGTCGCGAGGCAGGGCGAACGCGTGCGCATGCCTTGACCATTCGCGGTGATTGTTATGCGGCACTGGGCGAACACGAGGCGGCGTCGCGGGATTACCAGGCGGCCATTGACATCGTCGGACAGTCGGCATGGCTGATGCTCAAGAAGGTCAACGCGCAGGTGCAGCTTCTCAACCGACCGCCGAAAACCGCTCAGCAAACGAACCCTTCCGCAAACAATGAGACCGTCAAAGCGCCCAAACCCGCGCGCGAGGAGGAGCATCAACCGGTCGGTCCTCTGTTCGACTATCTGAATCGACAATTCAAATCGGGTAAGTCTCACGGGGGTGGTTTGATGTTTCCCAAGACGCCGGGTCTTCACCTTCGTAGCGGGTTTTGAGGCGGTCGTCGACGATGGCCAACTGCTTTGTGCATCAGCGTCGCGTCGCCTCATTGAAGCGGCGTCTTGGTGCGCATTTTTTGATCTTTGAGTTCGCTCGCTCGGGCGGACCGGGCGGGCAAAACGTCAACAAGGTCAGTACGCAGGTGACGCTGTGGTTTGACGTGCGTGGTTGTCCGGCGCTCAAATCGAGTGAAAAAGCCGCGCTTGGTCGGGAACTGAAGGGGCGAATGACGAACCAGGGATGGCTTCGCGTTACGTCGCGCAAACATCGAACCCAATATGCCAATCGGCGGGCGGCGACGGAGCGGTTCTACGAGTTGCTCGCGATCGCGCTGACCCCACGCAAAAGGCGGGTTCCCACGCGCGTTTCCGCGAACCAGAAACGACGGCGTCTGGACGAAAAACGCCGTTTGGGCGAGAAAAAGCGTTCGCGCCGCTCTCAAGGTGTGACTGATGATGATTGACGTACGGATTTTGAGGACGCTGCATGTGAAAACATGGCGCGGCTTCGTCGCCATCATTGGCTAAACTTCGCTATCCAAACACTTTACGTTCACAAGGGGTCTTGAGGTTTGTGTTGTGCAATGTGTGGGGTGTAGATTCTCAACGATGGATGCTTGCGTGTGTTTTTCGTCCGCTTAGAATCGCCGCTGCGGGGGCAGCCTGTTGTTTGTTGTCTTCGGCAAGGAATAAACAGCGACCCGACCCTTCCGTTTGCAGGAACCCGCGGGTAGGACCGCGGTGCCGGCGTGGCGCGTGGAAGGATCACACCTCTATCGGGGATCGGGTGACATTACGGGCCGGCGCGGCAAGGACGTTTCGTCGGTGTGGGATCTTCGCGGATGTCCGCGACGTGTCGCCCTGTGGCACTAGGAGAAGAGACCATGCTGCTCTGGGAAGCTCTGACGACCAACGGAAGTGCCGCCGGCACGAAACCCGATTTGATCCAGAAAACACCGATCGTTGCGAAGCGACTTCCTTTTGACAGGCGCTGTGCCAAGATCACAAAAAGCGGGAAACGGTGTCGAGGCAAGATCCATCACGGGAGTGATTACTGTCCGCTGCATGATCCTGCGATCATCGCGAAACGGAAGGCGTCATCGGGGAAACCGAGAAGACGCCGACACCCTCTTTCTCACCTTCCCGACGGTTATCTCCGCAAGTTGAGCAACTATGCTGCCGCGGGGAATGCGATGGATCGACTCTACCGGGAGGTCCGCCTTGGTGTCATTACGCCGGAGATGGGCCGCATCTTGTTTGGCATTTTGACGCGATTGATGGACACGGGGCTTCTTGAAAATACCAAAAACATCCCCCGTCGAATTGATCGAACCAGGGCTGCACGTCTTCGCCCGAAGATGGAAGAGATTCTGACCCGGTCTGAAAAGCTTGCCTGGAAAAAGGCGGTTTGCAATGCGCCGCTCTGTGTGCCTTCTAAGAATGCGGTCCAACGGGATGATGAACCGCGGGCGTCGCTCCAACCCGGTGAGGCATCTCGGGAAAGTCGAAAGCCTTCGGGTCAGCAGCAAGTACCCCGCCTGAAGCGACCGCGCGATTTCTCGCTTCAGGTTGCCTCGTAGTTCGGCGCGTTTCTGCGCTTGACGATAGGAAGCCCACGGGAAGGAACCCGTGGGCTTTCGGCATTGATCGGCGACCACTCGCCCTGTCGTGGTTTTGTGAGGGTGGTTTTCCACCGGCAAGAGGCCTGTGCTACTTGCGCGGGGGCTGTTTCTCATCCATAAGATGCCGGTAACGCGGGCGCATGTGGTCACCCAAGTCCGATGGGTGGAAGAGCCAATGGTTGCGTGGCACGGGAAATGCCGATAGGGTTCAACGGCCTGATTGGTTTATGCGTGTCTCCGATCGACCGTCAAACTGGTTGGTTTGTGGCGGATCAGCAATGGTTTCGACGATTCAGCATCCAAGGTCCACGGGATTCTCTGCGGGCGGCGTTTTGGCTCGGCTGGCGGGGGCGGTGCGGGGCCACGGGGTGAAAGCTTTTTGGGTGCTGATGGTAGGTGCCCACATGCCGGCGCTGGTTGGGTGCTTCCAAAAGCTTGTGGCCGGGGGGTCGACCTGGTCGGGGGTTGGGAGTTTTGTTCTACTCCTGGGGTCGATGACGTTTTTTTTGTTGAAGATCGCGGATGCTCGTTTTGCTCGCTTTCACCTTACGCGGCGTTCGAGCGTTGGTTTTGTCGTTCTGGTTGCGTTTCTTCATTTTGATGCGGTTCGCTCCGGCGATAATCCGACGTTGATTCCGGAGTATACGTCGTTGGTAGCGGCGGCGACGATCGCAAGTCGCGCGGCGCTCGTGCGGCGCCGCGATCTTGTTGCCGGTGGCGGGCATGAGCATCCGACCGGCGCGTTTTCCCTGCATCTCGTTCGAGCGAACCAGACGGTTTGGATGGACAGCATTCACCCGCATTGTTGGACGCGCTGGATGCGTGTTTTTGCGTTGCGTGCGCCGCCGGTCTGGAATTCCCTTCTTTCGTAAGTACGCTCTTTTTTTGTACGATCGTTTCATGGACGCGCGCGGTGTGCGCGGATTGTCGCGAGCCGGTAGTCTGGTGAGGCGAGTTCAGTGGATCGGAGATGGTGAATGCACTTTTGTGAGCTAAAACTCGGAGCGAATCGGAGTTGGCGGTCCGACGGTGCGGGGAATAAGAGGGCGCAGCGGGGTGTGCTGCTGATCAACCTGGGCACGCCCGATCAACCCACGAAGGCGTCGGTTCGCCGGTACCTGGGTGAGTTTCTTGTCGATCCTGCCGTGATTCAATTTCCCAGGGGACTGGGATTTCTGAACGGACCGCTGGGAAAGACGATCGCGCTTTTTCGGGCGAAGTATAGTGCGGCCCTGTATCGTTCGATCTGGACCGACGCGGGTTCGCCGCTGCTGGCGATCACGCATCAGCAAGTGGCTGCCCTTCAGGAAATGATGCCGCCCGGTTGGCGCGTTTACGGAGCGATGCGATACGGCAATCCTTCGATCCGGTCGGTGTTGAGGCAGATCGAGCGCGACGGGTTAGAAGAGCTGGTGATCGTTCCGATGTATCCGCAGTACAGCGGACCAACGACGGGAACCGCGATGCGGGTTGTCTACGATTATCTCGGGGAAGACGATCATCCCCTTCAAGTGACGACGCGTTTGAGTTGGTACAACGATCACGGGTACATTGCGGCCCAGAGCGAGCTTTTGCGTCAATACGCCGACGCCCGTCATCTGACGCCCGACAACTGTTTTTTGCTGTTTTCCACGCACGGTCTTCCGGTTTCTTACGTCAAGAAGGGTGACCCGTATCCGGCCCACGTTGCGGAGACCGTGGCGCTGGTGTCAAAGCGGTTGGGATGGGCCAAGAGTCGGTGGTCGTTGGCGTTTCAGAGTCGTTTTGGGCCGGTGCGATGGCTTCAACCCTATACGGATGAATCGCTGGAGAGCCTGGCGCGCGACGGCGAGAAAAAGATTTTGATATGTCCGATTAGTTTTGTGTCCGATTGCCTGGAGACGCTGGAGGAGCTTGACAAGCGATATCGCGATGTGGTCGAATCGAACGGGGCTGACCTGTACGTTTGCCCTGCGTTGAACACATTTCGTCCGTTTATCGGTGCGCTTAAGCATCTCGTTCTTCAGGGGTGTAGCGCGATGAGCAGCGAATGCCATCGCCTTGGCGACGTAGCCCACGCAAAACCCCAGGCGAAACCAAGCCTCAAGCGGGGCGATTCGCTGGTGATGGTGGGGGCTTCGATTGCGGGGCGCGTGGGGGCGGGGTCGGGTCCGGTGATTCGGCATGTGGAGGTTGAGACGCTTCGTCAGTTGAAGCGTGCAGCGTGCGAGATACCCGCTTTTTTGCGAGACGTCAGGGAGTCGTGTGATCTTGAGGAGGCTTTTATCTGGAACACGTGTCACCGGTTTGAGGTGTACGGGTTTTGCCGCAAGGGTTGCAGGAATCCGCAAGAGGTCGCGGGGGCTGTCGCTGCGAAAATCGTCGGGGGCAGTTCGTGCGGGGACGGTGTGTTGAATACGCTGTTTGCATCGGACGCGAACCATCATCTTCTCAGGACCGCCTGCGGACTCAACAGTTGTTTACCGGGCGAGCGAGACATTCTCAATCAGCTTCGGGCGTCGTTGCGTCTCTGTGAGCGCACCGGTACGAGCGGAGCGCTGGTTCAGGGTTTGATAGCAAGTGCCATTGAGCTGGAAAAGTCACTTCGGACCGAAACGGCGTGGGGAGACTTCGCCCCGGATTATGCCCAGATTGCGCTGCAATTCGTGGCGGATCGGACGACGGTGGATCTCGGGCGTTGTCGCATCGTTGTGATGGGCGGTTCGACGACGTCGGCGGCGGTTTTGGACACGCTGACCGGACACCTCGGTGCGTCCAGCAAACAATTGACCCTTCTATATCGGGGTCACAAAAACGGCGGACATCTCAAGATGTTGCGTAAGGCGATCGGACAGGGCGAGCGTATTCGTGTTCAGAATTACGAAGAAAAGCGGGTCGATCGGGTTCTTTGCGAGACCGACGTGGTGATTTTCGGCGTGGACAGCAAGACGCCGCTACTCGACGCCGAGCGTTTACGCCGGTGTCGGGCGGCCACGGGCAAGCCCCTGGTCATCATTGACTTCAACATGTACGGGTCGACCCGAGACCTGAGCGAGCTTTCGGAGATTCAGGTCTTTGGATTGAAGGAATTGGACCGGGCGGTCAGCGCGAGCGCCGGCGATATTTGTTCGGACCAAGAATTCCGACTTGCCCACCAAGAGGTGGAATCGCGCATCGCGATGGCTGCGCACCGATTGTCCGAGGTTACAAAAGACAAGGATTTGATTGTGGTGGGCGAGGGCACGAAGCGGGCGAGTTTGGCGCGAACCGGCGAGGGGATCTTATGATGCTTGCGAACCTGTGCACAACCGGGCATGACGGGGTAGATCGAGGCATTTTTCGGCGTTACGCGGGGTTGTCGCTTCCGCGACACGTGTCCTACCCGATGCCCACGTGGTGGGACGCGATGCACGGCGACGATGCGGAGAAAATGCGCGCGGCGAGCGACGCCCATGATCCTGCTTTCGATTATTCGCTTTACGTTCACATTCCTTTTTGTGAACGTTTGTGCAAGTTTTGTGCTTGCAACAAAATCATCATGGGGCGTGAGCGCACGCCGGTCCGAGACCAGATCGAACGCTATCTTTCGGCGTTGGAACAAGAGATCAGGCATCTCGCGGGGTCGATCGACACGACGCACCTGGTGCGTCAGATTCATTGGGGCGGCGGCAGTCCCACGTACCTGCTACCACACGAGATGGAGCGCATTCAATCTACGATTACGGATGTTTTTCGGGTGGCCGATGATGCCGAGATCGCGATGGAGATTGATCCGCGCACGACGACCGAGGCGAAATTGGGGACGCTGCGTGGACTCGGTTTCAACCGGCTTTCGATGGGCGTGCAGGATTTTGATGCCAAAGTACAGGAGCACGTTCATCGGATACAGCCTTACGAGATGGTGCGTGACCTGGTCGAGGCGATTCGGGGTCACGGCATTAGAAGTATCAATTTCGATTTGATCTATGGGATGCCTTTTCAAACGGCGGAGACCGTGAGGCAAACCGTCGAGAAGACACTCACCCTATCCCCCGACCGAGTTGCATTTTACCACTACGCTCAGATTCCTGAAAAAATCGCCACCCAGCGCGGGATGGACTACACACGTCTTCCCGACAGCGAGTCGAAACTCGATATGTTTTTGATTGGGATGGAGCTGTTCGAGGGGGCGGGGTATCGCTTTGTCGGGTTGGACCACTTCGCAAGACCCGACGAACGACTGACCCAATCGCTTCAAAACGGGACGGTGCAGCGCAACTTTCAGGGGATGACCACCGGTGGCGATCTGCGGTTGTTGGGCGTGGGGGTATCGGCGATCAGCCACTTGAGTGAGATTGGATTTCTGCAAAACGTCAAGGACATTGATCGCTACCTCGAACTGTTCGAGGATCACCAATTTCCGGTCGACCGGGGAAAATGGTTTACGCGCGACGACTTGATTCGTCAGGCGGTTCTGAGCGAGCTTTACTGTTTGTGCGAACTCGTTCCGGCGCGGATCGAATCCCGTTTTGACATCTGTTTTCGCGAATACTTCGCCCGCGAGCTCGGGATTCTTTCTGAACTGGAGACCGACGGTTTGGTTGCCCTTGATTCGGACGGAACCGTTCGCGTGACCAAACCGCTGGGGCGTGTGTTGCTGCGAAACATTGCGGCTGTATTTTATGCGTACTTAGACAAAGAGGCGTATCGAAAGGGTGAGAAGGCGTCATTTTCCGTAAATGCTTAGCAATCCGTTGAACAGGTGCGATACGCATTTTTCGGTGGTCTGATTCGTCGGGGAGGGAGTGTCGCGTGATCGGCGGGGCGAAGTTTTGGACAAGACAATGGTTTCCCTCAAGAACAATCTGTTGATGCTGGCGGCGCGGAACGAGCGAACCAGTCGCACTCCGGTTTGGATGATGAGGCAGGCGGGTCGTAGCGATCCTGCCTATCGCGCGCTTCGTGAGCGGGTTGACTTGCCGCTGGAGGCGATGTTTGGTGATCCCGACCTGAGCGCGGAGGCGTCGCTGTTGCCGAAGCGCATCGGTGTTGACGGGATCATTCTTTTTCAGGACATCCTCACGCCGCTTGCACCGATGGGTGCGTCCTTCGTTTTTCGTCCGGGTCCAAGGCTTGCAGAACCGATTACATGCAACTCGGATATCGACCAATTACGCGCGATGGACCCCGGGAGGGATCTTGCTCATGTTGGCAGGGCGATTCGTCGCATTCGTGGGGCGCTGGATGGCGAACTTCCGGTCATCGGGTTTGCGGGGGCGCCGCTGACGCTGGCCCTGTTTCTCATCGAGGGTCAAAGCCCGGGGTCTTGTCCTGCTCGATCGCTTTCGCTGATGCGCGACGAACCTGCGGCGATGCACAAGTTGTTGACCAAGCTGGCGGACATGACGATTGACTATCTTGGTTACCAGATTGAAGAGGGCGTTCACATCATACAGCTTTTTGAATCGATGGCGGATATTCTTACGGTCGAGCAGTATGCGAGCTTTGCACATCCTTACCATGAGCGAATTTTTTCGGCGCTGGGCCACTACGTACCCACGATCTTGTTTGCGAAAGAGCGAAGCGAGCTGGGATTGCTCGCCTCTTGCGGGGCGGATGTTTTGAGCGTGGGCGGTTTTGCCGATCTTCGTGAGATTCGTTTGCTTGCCGGTGAGCGGGTCGCGCTTCAGGGCAACGTTGACAATCGGGTCGTGGCCAGCGGGTCTGTTGACGATGTGCGACGTGCGGTGCGTGCGTGCATCAAAGCCGGCGGCGGAAGAGGTCATATTCTCAACCTCAACCATGGACTTCTTCGGGATACGCCTTTTGAGAACGTGCAAGCATTTGTTGACCAAGCCCATCGGTTTCATGTCGAACAAGCGGTGAAATCAGTCGGGGGCGTGAGTTTGCCATGAGCGAAACAAGGGACGTTGTCGTTCTCGGTGGTGGAATCAGCGGACTGACGGTTGCGTGGGAACTCAAGAAAGCGGGCGTGGATGTCTGCCTGCTGGAAAAAAGCGAGCAAGTCGGCGGGTGTACCCGCACCGAACGTCGCGACGGATTTTTGCTGGAGAAAGGTCCGTTCAACGTGATCGTTCGTGATCCGAGCTTCGAGACTCTGCTCGATGACGTGTCCGACCATTGTCGTGTTGTTTCCGCCGACCCGGACGCCCGCTTCCGTTATGTCTATAGCAATGGCGGGCTGCATGCCGTGCCCACCAACCCGCTGTCAATGTTAACGACGAAGATGCTTTCGCCGACGGCACGCTTGCGAATGCTTCGCGGAGTTGTTCTTTCCAAGCGCGGCGGGAGGGATGAAGAAACCGTCGAACAGGTGGCATCGAGACGGGTGGGGCGCGAAGCCACTGATACGTTGGTCAGTGCCGCCATCTCGGGCATCTTCTCTGGAGACATTTCCAAGCTGAGCTTGAGTGCGTGCTTTCCGTCCGTTGCGAAAGTGGATCAAAACGTCCGGAGTTTGGTGGGGTACGGATTTCGCCGAGCTTTCTCGAGGAAAAAAAGGCCCGCGCCCCGCTGGGGTGGCATGGTGAGTCTTGATGGCGGACTCGGCGCGATGACGCAAAGTCTCGGCGCGAAACTCGCGGGCGATTGTAGCACGGGCGCGCGCGTGCGGTCTTTGTATCACGATTCGGGCGGCTTTACGATCGTCTACGATCGTGATGTTGAAGCTCATGCGATGCAGGCGCGGCGGGTCGTGTTGGCGGTTCCGGTTCAGGAGGCGAGACATCTTTTGGGTTCGCTTTTACCCAAGGCAGCCACGGCGCTCTTGCCCATCGAGAGTGCGTCTTTGGCGGTGCTTAATCTGGGATACCGTCGAGGCGATGTGGGTCATCCGTTGCGCGGATTCGGGTTTTTGGTTCCGCGAAATGAGCCTGTTTTCGGATTGATGGGTGTTCTTTGGGCGGATCGTATTTTTGCGCACCACGCTCCGAGCGATCAGCGGTTGCTTCGTGTCTTTATCGGCGGAGCGCGCGATCCGGAGGCGATCAAGCTTTCGGATGATCAGCTTGTTGAACGGGCACAGCGGGAGATTCACGACCTCTTGAACGTCCGGGGCGACCCCACGCTCGTGGATGTCGTGCGATACGCGTCGGCGATTCCCCAATACCATCTTGGACATCGAAAGCGTGTCGCCGAACTTCGCAGAGAAGTAAAGAGGCTGCCGGGGCTTTTCGTTGTAGGGAATTATCTTGATGGCGTGTCGCTTAACGATTGTGTTCGAGTGGCAGCCATGTGTGCCGCGGACGTGAAGACCGATGTGCAGCGGCAAGTTGCCCCCGCTTCGTGTCAGATGGATGTGCGCTTTCGTGCGACTTGATAGCGGTGGCGGGGTGTTGGGCGAGGGGGAACGCTGCGACGGTTGCGGGCGGGTCTCTGGCATCCACTAGATCCGCGACTAAAGTCCGCGGCTCGCTACACAATAAGTGACAATGCTGTGAGGTGGGTGGGGAATCGTAGGAGACATGGCTATGACATCAAGCCGGCAAGGGCCGAGAATCAGACCCCGACGGATGCGGCGAACTGACACGATTCGCAGGTTGGTGCGCGAAACGCGCCTGACGCCGGATCGTTTGGTTCTTCCGCAGTTTGTCGTGGAGGGTGACGGGGTATGTGAACCGATCGGAGCGATGCCGGGTCGAGCGAGACGGTCTGTCGACATGACCATTGCGGAAGTCGAAGAGGCGATGGAACTGGGCGTCCGATCGTTCGCCCTTTTTGCGCACGTTGACGATGCCAAAAAGAGCAATGATGGTCGAGAAGCGTTGAATCCTGATAATCTCCTGTGTCGGACGGTCCGCGCGGTTAAGCAAGCCTGCCCTCATGCTTGTTTGATTACGGATGTGGCGCTTGACCCGTACTCCAGCATGGGACACGACGGAATCGTTAGCGACCGGGGCGTCATCGTCAACGACGAGACGGTCGCGATTCTTGCAAAGATGGCTGTCGTACAGGCACGGGCGGGGGCGGACGTCGTCGCACCTTCCGACATGATGGATGGCCGTGTGGGAGCGATGCGGGACGCGCTTGACGACGAGGGGTTCTGTGAGACGGCGATTCTCAGTTACACGGCCAAGTACGCGTCGGCGTTTTACGGACCGTTTCGGGAAGCGTTGGAGTCGGCACCGGTCGATGCGCCCAACGTTCCTAAAGACAAGAAGACGTACCAGATGGACCCGGGCAATTCGCGTGAGGCGGTTTTGGAAGCGATGCTTGACGAGGCGGAGGGGGCGGACATCCTGATGGTCAAGCCGGGATTGCCTTACCTGGATATTATCAGCCTGCTTCGTCAGAACAGTACGCTTCCGATCGCGACCTATCACGTAAGCGGTGAATACGCGATGGTGAAAGCGGCGGCGAAGCTCGGGTGGCTTGATGAAAGGGAGTGCATGTGCGAATCGCTCTTGGCGATCGCTCGCGCCGGGGCGGACATCATCTTTACCTATGCCGCGCTTGATTACGCCCGTTGGTGGCGCGAGTCGCCGGCGTAGGAGGCGATCGCGTCTGCCAGTGATTCGAATGATGGTTGCGACGCTTGAACGGCGGGTTCGATTTTGAGATCTCGGAGCGCTTTAGAAGTCGTGGGTCCGATGCTTGCAAACGGAATGTTCGAAGCACCGATCGCGCGCGCCGCGGAGGGACTGGCAACGGCGATGATCTCGGCGCGATCGATGATCGAGCGATCGAAGTCGCGCACGGTCGTGTCATAAAGGATCGGGCAGGAGATGGTGATACCGCACCAGGGGGGGGGCACGCTCGCCCGTGCGGAACGAGGATAACAGACGCGCCCGGTGCCGATTTTCTTTTGCAATTCGGCGAACAACGTTCGACCTGTTCCGTCGCTGCTTACGAACGTGACGTTGAAACCGGCTTCGACCGCCGCTTTTTTCGATGCCTCGCCAACGACCGCGACCGGCATGGCGCGGTGCGTCGTAAGCGATGCCAGAAGTTCGATCGCATAGACGCTGGTCAATACGAGCAGGTCGGATTCTCCAAGCGTATCAACGTGGCGATTGTCCCAATCGGGTGCCGGGCGTCGTGCGATGACCGGTTCAAGGATGGCGGTCATTCCCGCTTTCCGCAGGGCCGACGAAAGCGGACCGTCCGGCTGCTCGTCGCGTGTTACCCAAACCTTCATGCTACTCGTCCAATTCGCCAAGCAGACGTTTTGCAAGTCGGACGCCCACCGCGGCGGGATCGGTTCCCTCTTGGATCCCCTGGGCGAGTTTGGAATAGCCCCGGGAGAACAACTGCCCCTGCAATAACACGGTGTCGCCCCTGATCGTGGCCAGTGCGCCGACCGGTACGTGGCAACCGGCTCCAATTTCTTTAAGAAACGCCCGCTCGGTATCTACTGCCCGTCGGGTTCGGGCATCATCCAACGATTGAATGATTTCGCGTGCCTCGCCAGTTTCTCGTGTTTGAATGGCAAGTGCGCCCTGGGCGGGTGCGGGTACAAATCGCTCCGTGGGAAGGTCGATTCGATGTGGCGGATTGATCGCAAGTCTTTTCAAACCGGCGGCGGCAAGAACGACACCGTCGAGGTTTTCGGAATCGAGTTTCTTGACGCGCGTGGGTACGTTGCCGCGAAGCTCAACAATCTCCACGTCTGCCGCCCGGCGGAATTGTGCAATCCGGCGAGGGCTGCTTGTTCCCAGGCGAAAACCGTCTCCGATGTCCGCGAGCGAAATGTTTTTGCGCGTTACCAGAACGTCGTGAACCACTTCGCGTACGGGAACGGCGGCGATCGCAAGTCCCGGTGTTTGCGCGGTCTGCATGTCTTTGTAGCTATGAACAGCGAAGTCGATTTCGTTTCGCGAAAGAGCCTGTTCGATCGCACCGACAAATCCGCCGACAGGCCAATCGGAATCAAAACGCTGTGAGACCGCCAGGTCGCCGTGGGTCTTGATGACGATCCGCTCGATCGACAGGCCTGGATGCGCCTTGGAAAGTTGTTCGCTCACCCAGTTCGTCTGCCAGAGCGCAAGGTCGCTACCGCGCGTTCCCACACGCAGTTTGGTCATCAGGCGATCTCCTTGAAACCGGCGGTGGCTGCCTCGATCACCGCGTCGATCGCGGCATCGTCGTGGGCGGCGGAGACGAACATGGATTCAAATCCCGAAGGGGGCATCCAGACGCCGCGCTTCAACATCGCCCGGAAAAAGCGCGCGAATTGCTGGTGATCGCACGCTTGGGCGTCGTCAAAGTTTCGAACGGGACTCTGCGAGAACGCAATGCCGAACATTCCGCCGCACGCGCCTGTTTGCAGTGCAACGCCCGCGTCGTGCGCCGCGGAGGCAAAGCCTTGTGTGAGTTTGGCGGTTTGATTTCGCAACTCGACATAGAACCCGTCGCGTTTGCACAGATTCAGTGTTGCCAGCCCGCAGGCCATCGCCACCGGGTTTCCGCTGAGCGTGCCCGCCTGATACATCGGACCCAGCGGGCTGACGTATCCCATCAGCTCGCGCGAACCGCCATAGGCGGCGACGGGCATTCCCCCGCCGATCACTTTGCCCATGCACGTTACATCCGGTTTGACGCCGCATACGTTTTGATACCCGCCCCAGGCGGTACGAAACCCGGTCATCACCTCATCGAACACCAGCAGGCATCCGTGTTTGTCGCAGAGCGAACGCAGGCCATCAAGGAAACCGCCCACCGGTTGGACAAATCCCATGTTCCCCGCGATGGGTTCCACGAGGATTGCGGCTACGTCGAGGCCGCTCGTTTCAAGGAGGTGCTGAACGGCATCGAGGTCGTTGTAGGGTGCCAGCAGTGTTGACCGCGCGAAAGTCTCGGGGACTCCGGCGGAATCTGGTGAGCCGAACGTTACCGCCCCCGATCCTGCGGCGACGAGAAGCGAATCAACGTGGCCATGATAACAGCCTGTAAACTTAACGATCTTGGTACGACCGGTCGCCGCTCGTGCGAGGCGCATGGCGCTCATGGTTGCTTCGGTTCCGCTGCTCACAAAGCGAACCATTTCAACAGAGGGGAGGGCATCGACGACGACTTCGGCGAGCATGGATTCGAGACCGCAGCAGGCGCCGAAACTAATGCCTCTTTCGGCGGCTTTCGTTACCGCTTCGACAACGTGGGGGTGGGCGTGACCGACGATGGCAGGTCCCCAACTCCCGACAAGATCGATGTATTGGTTTTCGTCCACGTCGTAGATGTAGGCACCTTGAGCCCGTCCAACAAAGATGGGATGGCCACCGACGGCTTTGAACGCTCGAACGGGGCTGTTGACCCCGCCGGGCAAAACGGTTTGAGCGCGTTCAAAAAGCCTGGTGGATTCGGTTGTTCCTTTTTGCTGTCCCAGTTGCATTTTTGTCATTCCTCATTGTTGGATCGTTTCGGCACTGGCGTCGCGTTTTCCAAGGCGAAGTGTACCGCAGTCGCGCCGGTTGCAACAGCACCCGACCGGGCGTCAGGCACGTTCGGGTCCGAGACGAAATCGGCGGTCCTGCCCGTCTTGTCCTGCGGTATAACGAATGATTTCTTGTCCCGTCTTCCGTTTCATGTTCGGTCCACCCACTTGTCATTCTGAGTC
>Ga0114931_10000232_pt1 | contig 64838 bp, 65 predicted proteins | sample 2SBtaG_FD_89579 | JGI IMG/M metagenome (GOLD analysis project Ga0114931, IMG submission 89579) | Deep subsurface microbial communities from Kolumbo volcano to uncover new lineages of life (NeLLi) - 2SBTROV14_V59a metaG | ecosystem: Environmental > Aquatic > Marine > Volcanic | place: Kolumbo... | reverse complement strand
AGCATGGTATTATCAATTTACAGGAAAATAAGCTATTGAAAATAAAAGATAAAAAAGGCTTATTGATAATAGAGTGGGAATGAGCCATGTCCGCCCAATCGGAAATTCGCCGCATCACCGTGTCGCAGCTTGCCCGGCGCAAGGGCGGCGAGCCGGTGGTCTCGCTGACCGCCTATAGCGCGCCCATGGCCCGTTTGGTCGACGAGGTGTGCGACATCACCCTGGTCGGCGATTCCCTGGGCATGGTGCTCCATGGCATGGACAGCACCCTGGGGGTGACCTTGGAGATGATGATCCTCCATGGCCAGGCGGTGATGCGCGGCGCGCGGCGCGCCTGCGTTATTGTCGATATGCCGTTTGGCTCCTATGAGGAATCGCCGCAACAGGCCTTCGCCAATGCGGTGCGGGTGATGCGCGAGGTCGGCTGCCAGGGGATCAAGCTGGAGGGTGGGCGCGAGATGGCCGAGACCATTCATTTTCTGGTTGAGCGCGGCATTCCGGTGCAGGCCCATGTCGGGCTGCTGCCGCAATCGGTCAATCTGAAAGGCTACCGCGCGGTCGGCCGGCGGCGCGAGGAATGGGCCGACATCATCGCTGACGCCCAGGCGGTGGCCGAGGCCGGGGCCTTTTCGACGGTGCTTGAAGGGGTGGCCGAGCCGCTGGCCGCCGAGATTACCCGCCAGGTGCCCAATCTGACCATTGGCATTGGCGCATCATCGGCCTGTGACGGCCAGGTTCTGGTCACCGAGGACATGCTCGGGCTGTTCGAGCGCACCCCGTCTTTCGTGCGCCGCTATGACGAATGGGTCGAGAGGCTGCGTGCTGCCGCCGGGCGCTATGCCGGAGAGGTGCGCGCCCGCCAGTTTCCGGGGCCCGAGCATACCTATGAGATGAAAGAGTGAAGGTTTGCCTTTGGTAGGCTGGCAAGCTATGGTAGCCGCCGTTTTCGTCCTGTCTGGAGAGACCCGTTGAGTGAAATTTTTCGGGAAGTTGATGAAGAGCTGCGTGAAGAACAGCTCCTCAGGCTTTGGCACAAATATGGCAAGCTGCTCATAGCGGCGGCGGTGGCCATCGTTCTGGGCGTGGCCGGCACCGCCTTGTGGCGCAATTACACCCATAACCGCCAGGAGACCGACAGCGATCGCTTTGCCGCTGCGCTCGACCTGGTGAATGCGGGCAAGATGCAAGAGGCGATTGGCGCCTTCGCTAAGCTGGCCAAAGACGGCACTACCGGCTATGGGGCGCTGGCCCGCCTGCGCGAGGCCGCCACGCGCCTGAAGGCGGGCGATCGCGACGGCGCGGTGGCCGCCTATGACGCTCTGGCTTCCGATGGCGACGCCCCCCGCCTGCTGCGCGATTTCGCGGCGCTTCAGGCCGCCTGGCAACTGGCCGACAGCGCCAGCGCCGATGAAGTCGGCATCCGGCTGGGGCAATTGATTGCGCCGGAAAATCCCTGGCGTTTTTCCGCGCTCGAACTTCAGGCGGCGGTTTTGCTCAAAGCGGGTGACCGCGCCGGAGCGCTTGAGATATACAAGGGGCTGGTGACCAATCCGCAAGGCCCGCTCGGGGTTCGCCGGCGCGCCGGGGACATGGTGGATGCGCTCGAGCCGACGCCGGCCGAAAAAGCGGCCCCCGAGGCAAAAAAACAGGAAAAACAGGGAGAATGAGTGTGCGCACCCTCCGATCCGGCCTCATTCTGCTTTTGCTGGGGGCGCTTGTCGTCGGCCTGTCTGGCTGTAGCTCGCTGGGCAAAAAGAAAAACAAGAACCGCCTCGAAGGCAAACGGATTTCGGTGATGACCCTGCAAAGCGGGCTGACCGCCGATCCGCGGCTGGCCGATGTCCAGGTTCGCCTGCCCCAGCCCTATACCAATGCCGACTGGCCGCTGGTGGCGGGCTATCCGACCCACGCCATGCAACATCTCGAACTGGCGCAAACCCTGTCGACAAAGTGGCGGACATCGGTCGGGACCGGGTCAGGCGGCAATGTGCGCTTGGTGGCGCCGCCGGTGGTGGCAGGCGGGGTGATCTATGTTTTCGACGCCAAAAGCAATGTCTCGGCGACCCGGGCAGTGACCGGCAAGCGGTTGTGGCGGGTGGCGGTGCGCTCGAAAAAGAAAAAAGAAAGAAAGGAACAGGGGTTTGGCGGCGGCATCGGCGTTGCTGGCGAGCGGGTGTTTGTCAGCTCCGGGGTCGGCTTTGTGGTGGCGCTTGATGTCGCCGATGGCTCGGAGATCTGGCGCACCGAAATCGGTCTGCCGCTGCGCGGCTCGCCGACCATCGCCGATGGTCGGGTTTTTGTCATCACCAATGATAATCAGCTTTATGCGCTGGATGAGAAGACCGGTGAAAATCTGTGGTCGCATGTGGGGATCGCCGAAAATGCCGAGATGATGGGCGCGGCCAGCCCGGCGGTGATCGGGGATGTGGTGGTGGTCGCCTATTCCTCTGGCGAGCTGTTCGCCCTGCGGGTCGAGAATGGCCGGGTGGCGTGGACCGATTCGCTGACCCGCACCGGGCGCATGACGCCGCTGTCCAGCCTTAATGATATTGACGGCTCGCCAGTGGTCTACCATGGCCGGGTCTATGCCATCAGTCACAGCGGCCGCATGGTGGCGATCGATTTGCGCTCGGGCGCGCGGGTGTGGGAGCGCAATGTCGCCGGCGTGCAGACCCCCTGGATCGCAGGGGATTTCATTTACATCGTCACGGTGCAGGGTAATGTCGTCTGTCTGTCGGCGCGCAGCGGCCGGGTGCGCTGGGTAACCCCGTTGCAGCGTTTCAAAAATATAAAAAAGAAAAAAGGCGCGATCCGCTGGGCCGGCCCGGTGCTGGCCGGCGACCGGCTGGTGGTGGTCTCTTCGCACGGCTATGTGGTCTCGCTGTCGCCCTATGACGGCAAGCCATTGGGGGCGGCGAAACTGTCAAGTTCGGTGTTCCTGTCGCCGATCGTCGCCGATGACACGCTTTATATTCTAACCGACAAGGCGCAGCTTTACGCCCTGCGGTAACCGGTGCGCCATGCCCTTTACAATCGCCATTATCGGCCGGCCCAATGTCGGCAAATCGACGCTGTTCAACCGGCTGGTCGGCAAGCGTCTGGCGCTGGTCGATGATCTGCCCGGGGTCACTCGCGACCGGCGCGAGGGTGAGGCCCGGCTGGGTGATCTGAAATTTCGTGTGATCGATACCGCCGGTCTCGAGGACGCCGCCCCCGAGGCCCTCGAGGGACGGATGCGCGTCCAGACCGAGGCGGCGCTGGCCGAGGCCGATCTGGTGCTGTTTCTGATCGACGCCCGCGCCGGGGTGACCCCGCTGGACAGCTATTTCGCCGACTGGCTGCGCAAGGGCGGCGTTCCGGTCGGCCTGATCGCCAATAAATGCGAGGGCCGGGCCGGCGAGGCGGGGCTGCTCGAGGCCTTTTCCCTCGGGCTGGGCGAGCCGATCGCCTTTTCCGCCGAACATGGCGAGGGCATGGGCGCGCTTTACGACCTGATCCGCAGCCATGTCGAGGCTGGCGGTGTGGAGCCGGACGCCGGCCCGGCGGAAAAAGCGCTGCAACTGGCGATTATCGGCCGACCCAATGTCGGCAAATCGACCCTGATCAATGCGCTGGTTGGCGAGGAACGCCTGCTGACCGGGCCCGAGGCCGGCATCACCCGCGATTCGATCGCCATCGAATGGCGCTATGGCGCGCATCATTTGCGCCTGTTCGACACCGCTGGGATGCGCCGGCGCGCCCGGGTGACCGGCAAGCTGGAAAAACTTTCGGTTGCCGACAGCCTGCGCGCCATTCAGTTCGCGCAAGTCGCGGTGCTGGTGCTCGACGCCCAGCAGCCGCTCGACAAGCAGGACCGCCAGATCGCCGCCCTGGTCGAGCGTGAGGGCCGCGCCTTGGTGGTGGCGCTCAACAAATGGGACCTGGTGCGCGATCGCCAGGCCCGGTTGCGCGAGATTGAACGCCGGCTCGACGAAGCGCTGCCGCAAATTCGCGGCGTGGCGCTGATCCCGCTGTCGGCGCGCAGCGGGGCGGGGCTGGAGCGGCTGATCCCGGCGGTGCTGGAGGCCCATGAGACCTGGAACAAGCGGGTGCCCACCGCGGCGGTGAACCGCTGGCTGGAGGATGTCATTCAGCGCCATCCGCCACCAGCCTCGAAAGGGCGGCGCATCCGGCTGCGCTTCGCCACCCAGGCGCGCAGCCGGCCGCCGACTTTCATGATCGCCACCAGCCGGCCGGAAGATCTGCCCGAATCCTACCGGCGCTATCTGGTCAATGATCTGCGTGAGGCATTCGATCTGTGGGGGGTGCCGCTGCGCGTCAAGCTGCGCAAGGGCAAAAACCCTTACGTTTAGACCGTTTCCATCAAAGATGGAAACGGTCAAGGCCGCGACGGCGGCCCGGCGCTGATGCGCCGCGCCCGCGCAGGCCCGAGCATAGCGAGGAATAGCCGCGAGCGCTCTAAACCGGATCGTTTCCATCAAAGATGGAAACGGTCTAAATCACCAGCTCGAGGAACTGCTTGGCCGCCTCATCCGGCGAGGGCAGGCTTTGCGGGTCTTCGCCGGGCATGGCCTGGGCGCGCATGGCGGTGCGGGTGGCGCCCAGATTGAGGACATGCACCTTTACGGGAGTTTTGGCCACCTCGGCGCCATAGATCCGGGCCAGCATGTCCAGCCCCGCCTTGCTCACCGCATAGGCCCCCCAATAGGCGTGCGGGTGGGCGGTGACATTGGAGCTGACGAAAATCGCTCGCCCCGCTCCGGCGGCGCGCAGCAGCGGGTCGAACGAGCGGATCAGCCGCCAGTTGGCGGTCAGATTGACCGCCATGACATTGTCCCACACCGCCGGCTCGATATGGCCGAGCGGGCTCAAGGTGCCCAGAACGCCGGCGTTGCCGACCAGAATGTCAAGCTTGCCCCAGCGCTCGGCCACCGCCGCGCCGAGCCGGTCGATGGCCTCAAAATCGGTGATGTCGAACGGCGCCAGGGTGGCCTCGCCGCCCATGGCGCGGATGTCATCATCAAGCTCCTCCAGCCCGCCCTGGGTGCGGCCGGTGGCGATGATATGCGCCCCTTCGCGGGCGAACAGACGGGCCACTGCGGCGCCGATGCCGCGACTGGCGCCGGAGATCAGGGCGATGCGTCCTTCGAGTTTGCCAGCCATGGTCACATATTCTCGGCCAGCAGGGAAAGCTGAACGGTGTCGCCGCCCTCCTGGTCGGTCAGTGCAATGGGATAGTCGCCGGTAAAACAGGCATCGCAATATTGCGGCAGCGCCTGGTTGCGGCCATTTTCGCCAACCGCGCGGTAAAGCCCGTCGATCGACAGATAGGCCAGGGTGTCGACCCCGATATAGTCGGCGATTTTCGCCACGTCCATATTGGCGGCCAGCAATTTGGAGTGTTCGGGCGTATCGACGCCATAAAAGCATGAATGCGAGGTTGGGGGGCTGGCAATGCGCATATGAACCTCCTTGACTCCGGCCGCGCGCATCATCTCGACGATCTTGATCGAGGTGGTGCCGCGCACGATGCTGTCGTCGACCAGCACGATGCGCTTGCCGGCGAGCTGGGCGCGGTTGGCGTTATGTTTGAGCCGCACGCCGAGATGGCGGATATTGTCGGCCGGCTCGATGAAGGTGCGCCCGACATAGTGATTGCGGATAATGCCGAGCTCGAAGGCGATGCCCGATTCCTGGGCGTAGCCGATCGCCGCCGGGGTGCCGGAATCCGGCACCGGGATGATCATGTCGGCCTCGACCGGGCATTCGCGTGACAGCTCGGCGCCGATCCGCTTGCGGATCTCATAAATACTGGTGCCATTGGAGATGCTGTCGGGGCGCGAGAAATAAATATGTTCGAAAATACACGGCCGAGGGGAAATTTTCGGGAAGGGTGAGAGGCATTCCACCCCCTTTTCGGAAATCACGATCATCTCGCCGGGCTCGATGTCGCGCAGATAGCCGGCGCCGATAATGTCGAGCGCGCAGGTCTCCGAGGCCAGCACATAGGCGCCATCTTCCAGCCGGCCGAGCACCAGCGGGCGCACCCCCATCGGGTCGCGCACGCCGATCAGGGCGTCGCGTGACAGCGCCACCAGCGAATAGGCGCCCTCGACCTGACGCAGGGCGTCGACCAGCTGGTCGATCAACTGGGCGTAGCGGCTGGTGGCCACCAGGTGGAGGATCACCTCGGTGTCCGAAGTCGACTGGAAGATCGCGCCCTGTTTGACCAGGGTTCGGCGCAGATGCATGGCGTTGGTCAGATTGCCATTATGGGCGACCGCAAAACCGCCCAGTGACAATTCGGCAAACAGCGGCTGGATATTGCGGAAAATCGTCTCGCCGGTGGTGGAATAGCGCACATGGCCGATGGCGCTGGCGCCATTAAGATTGTCGACCACGTCGGGTGAATTCAGGGTGTCGCTGACCAGCCCCATGCTGCGATAGGAATGAAAGCGCTTGCCATCGAAGCTGACGATGCCGGCGGCCTCCTGGCCGCGGTGTTGCAGGGCATGCAGGCCAAGCACCGTATGGGCGGAGGCATCGGGATGGCCATAAATGCCGAAAACACCGCATTCCTCGCGGAGTTTGTCGCCATCAAGAAAAGGTGTCGAAGGGCTCAAGGTTTTGCAGCTCGCTCAATCAGTTGATCCATGCCCTGGCGGATGGTCGCCTTATACCCCTTTTCAGACAGTAAGTCAGATTTTGTTTTCGCCAAATCGGGCATTTCCGACAGATCCGACGGGGCCAGGCCGCGCATCACATCGACGCCGACTTCGACCATCGGCAACAGCCGCGACTGGCGCGCCCAGGCCGGGGTCGGGCGGCCATCGCCGATCCACTGGGCGGCGATATAGACCAGACCGATCACCAGGGCGACGCGGGCCAGGCCGAATACCACCCCGAGGGTGCGATCGAGCGGCCCGGCGGCAGATTGCTTGACCCGGCTCGACAAAACCCGGCTGAGAAAGGTCAGGATCACCAGCGTTAGCGCGAACACGCCGCCGGCGGTAACCAGATTGGCCAGGGTGTCGGAGATAATATAGTTATGGGCCAGCGGGGACAGCGGCTTGTAGAGATAAAGCGCCGCCAGCCCGGCGCCGAACCAGGCCCCTACCGCCAGCACCTCGTGCACGAAGCCGCGCGACAGCCCCCACAGGGCGGAAATCGCCAGCACGCTAAGAATGGCGAGATCCAGCGGGTTGACGGACCAGTTTTCCATTAGCCTTTTTCCCCTACGAGCGCCTGCCGGCGGCTGGCGGCGAACAGATCGACCAGATCCTCCAGCCGGGCGATGTTGCTGGCTGCCAGCACCTGGCGGCGGCGTTTTCGGGCCGGCGGCGCGATCGCTCGCTCGAACCCCAGTTTGGCCGCTTCCTTGAGACGCGCGTCGGCCTGCGCCACCGGCCGGACCTCGCCCGACAGGCTGATCTCGCCAAACAGCACCGCGCCGCGCGGCACCGGGGTTTCGGTGATCGAGGAAATCAGCGCGGCAGCCACCGCCAGATCGGCCGCCGGCTCGACGATGCGCAGGCCGCCAGCGACATTGAGATAGACGTCGTTACCCGCCAGGCCGAGCCCGCAGCGGGCATCGAGCACCGCCATGACCATGGCCAGCCGGCCGGTGTCCCAGCCGACCACGGCGCGGCGCGGCGTGCCTAGCGGCGAGGGGGCGACCAAGGCCTGGATTTCGACCAGCACTGGACGCGAGCCCTCAATACCGGCGAACACCGCCGCGCCGGCGACATCCTCGGCGCGGCCGCTGAGAAACAGCGAGGACGGATTGGCGACCTGGCAAGGCCGGCGTCGGTCATCTCGAACACGCCGATTTCATCGGTGCCGCCAAAACGGTTCTTGACCGCGCGCAGGATGCGAAACTGATGGCCGCGCTCGCCCTCGAAATAAAGCACCGTGTCGACCATATGTTCGAGCACCCGCGGGCCGGCGATCTGCCCTTCCTTGGTGACATGGCCGACCAGCAGCAGCGCCGCGCCGCGCCGTTTGGCGAAGCGGATCAGCTCCTGGGCGCTGGCGCGCACCTGGGCGACCGTGCCGGGGGCGGACTCCAGGGTATCGACATACATGGTCTGGATCGAATCGATCACCACCACCTTGGGGCGCTGTTCCTCCAGGGTGGTGAGAATATCGCGCAGGGCGGTGGCCGCGCCTAGGCTTACCGCCGCCTCGCTCAGCCCCAGCCGGAGCGCCCGCAGGCGCACCTGGGCGATCGATTCCTCGCCTGAAATATAAATCGCCGATGCGCCGCGCCCGCTGAGCGCCGCCATGGCCTGGAGCAAAAGAGTCGATTTGCCGATCCCCGGATCACCGCCGATCAGCACCGCCGAGCCGGCCACCAGGCCGCCGCCGCACACCCGGTCGAACTCGGCGATACCGCTGGTCAGCCGGGGTTCCTCGGCGCTTTCGCCCTTGAGCGGGGCCAGCGCAACAGCCCGGCCGCGGCCGGCGCCGAGGCCGCGCGAGACGGACGACAGAGCGGCTTCCTCGATCACGCAGTTCCATTCGCCGCAGCTATCGCAGCGGCCGGCCCATTTGTTATGGGTCGCGCCGCACGCCTGACACACATAGCGGTGGGCTACATTCGCCATTTGTCTATGCCCTATGGCCGCAACAGGTCCATGGTGATCGGCCCCTCGGCCCGACCGTGGATGAACTGGTCGACATAAGCGTTGTGGCTGTGGTCGATCTCGTCAACCGGTCCGATCCAGATGATTTTTCCCTTATACAGCATGCCGATACGATCGGCTATCTTGCGCGCGCTGGCCATGTCGTGGGTGATCGACAGGGTGGTGGCGCCCAGATCGCGCACGCAGCCCACAATCAGGCCATTGATGACATCGGCCATGATCGGGTCGAGGCCGGTGGTCGGCTCGTCAAAAAAGATAATCTCGGGTTTGGCGGCGATGGCGCGGGCCAGACCGACCCGTTTCTGCATGCCGCCGGAAAGCTCGGCCGGAAACAGATCGGCGACTTCCGCTCCCAGTCCCACCTTGGCCAGGGTTTCAATGGCGATATCGCGGCCCTGTTTGCGCCGGACCTGCTTGGTGGCGATCAGCGCAAAGGCGACATTTTCCCACACCGGCAGGGAATCGAACAGCGCCGAGCCCTGGAACAACATGCCGAATTTGCCCATATGGATCTCGCGTTCACGGCCGCGCAGCCGGGTGGTCTCGCGGCCATCGACGCAAATGGTGCCGGCGTCGGGCTGCATGAGGCCGAGAATACATTTGATCATCACCGATTTGCCGGTGCCCGAGCCGCCGATGATCACCACCGATTCACCGGGCATGATGCATAAATCAAGACCGTCGAGCACCACCTTGGGGCCAAAGCATTTGGCAACGCCGGAAAGCTCTATGCGCGGGGTGGTCATGTGGCGAAAAACAGTTCGGTGACAAGATAATTGGCGGCCAGAATCAAAATCGAGGCCGAAACCATCGCATTGGTGGTTGCCGCCCCCACTCCTTGCGCGCCGCCGCGGCTGTGATAGCCATGATAACAGCCCATCAGGGCAATGATGAAGCCGAATACGGATGCCTTGACTAAACCAGAGAAAACATCCATGAATTCAAGGTAGTTCACGGTGTTTTTCAAGTAAATTCCAGCATTAAAGCTGAGCCGTTCGGTGCCGATGAGAAAGCCGCCCAGCACACCGATAATATCACCCACCACCACCAGCAGCGGCATCACCAGCACCGCCGCCAGCAGGCGCGGCGCCACCAGATATTTGAACGGATTGGTCGACAGGGTGGACAGGGCGTCGATCTGTTCGGTGACCCGCATGGTGCCGATTTCGGCGGCCATGGCGGCGGCCACCCGGCCGGCGACCATCAGGCCGCCCAGCACCGGCCCCAGCTCGCGGGTGATGCCGATCACCACAATGGTGGCCACCGCATTTTCAGCGTTGAAGCGCGACGAGCCGATATAGATCTGCAAGGCCAGCACCGCGCCGGTGAACAGGGCGGTGAGGCCGACCACGGGCAGGGAGAAATAGCCGATACTCACCATCTGGCGTCCCAGGTGGCGCAGATAAAACGGCGGGGTTGCGGTGTGAAACAGGGCGTTGCCGGCGAAAATCGCCAGCCGGCCGGCGGTCGCCATGAAGGCAAGAACGATGCGGCCGATAATGGCGAGGAAATTCATGCCGCTTGACCACTGCCGATATAGCGCCGCGCCAGCCGGCGGCTCAAGCCGGTCAGCAGTTCGTAAGAGATCGTGCCGGCATGGCGGGCGACGTCATCGAGCGGGGCCTGGCCGCCGATCAGATCGACCAGCGCCCCCGGCCGGGCGGCCTGCGGCCCGGCCGCGGTGACATCAAGGGTGATCAGATCCATCGATACTCTTCCCACCAGCCGGGCGCGCACCCCGGCGATAACACCATATCCCCGGTTGCCCAGCGCCCGTGGATAGCCATCGGCGTAACCGAGAGACACCGTGGCAATCCATCCCGGCCGTTCCATTACATGGCTGGCACCATAGCCAATGGCCCTACCCCTGTCAACGCGCCGCACCTGGATGATTCTTCCTTGTAAATGAACAACTTGCGCCATTGGATTGGGGTTTTTCTGTTGCGGATTCCCGCCATAGAGCGCCACTCCCGGGCGCAGCATGTCAAAATGGTAGGCCGGCCCGAGAAATACCCCGGCCGAATTGGCCAGGCTGGCCGGGGCGGCGGGCAGGGCGTCCAGAGCAGCGCGAAAGCTGGCGAGCTGGCGGGCATTTTGCGGGTGCTCCGGCTCGTCGGCGCAGGCCAGATGGCTCATGATCAGCGTCAGCTCGACGCCGTCCAGCAGCCCCGGGGTTGCCGCCAACTCGCGGGTCTGGGCTTCGTCAAGCCCCAGCCGGTTCATGCCGGTATCGATATGCAGGGCGGCGGCCAGCGGCGCGTCTTGGCTGCGGCCCAGCGCCGACCAGGCGGCAAGTTGGTTCAGATCGCCCAGCACCGGGCGCAAGCCATGGGCGATGAAGGCTTCCTCATGGCCGGGGGCAAGCCCGTTAAGGACATAGAGCACGGCGTGGGGCAGCAGGGCGCGCAGGGCAATCCCCTCGGCCAGGGTGGCGATGAAAAAAACCCGGCAGCCGGCCTGCCACAGGGTGCGGGCGATCGGTTCGATCCCCAGGCCGTAGCCGTCGGCCTTGACCACGCCGGCGCAGTGCGCCGCCGGGGCGCGCCGGGTGATCAGGCGGTAATTATCGGCCAGAGCAGCCAGGTCGATGGTCAGCACGCCGCCGGTCTCGCGGGCCTCGCCAGCCTCGCAGGTCTCGTCAGAAGGGGGCGTCATCGGGCAAATGGTCGTCGAGAACGAGATCGCCGAACCGCGTGGTTTCCTTGCTGAAGTGCAGATGGGCGGTGCCGGTCGGGCCATGGCGCTGCTTGCCGATGATCACCTCGGCCCGGCCGCGCATTTTCTCCCCCTCTTCCTGCCATTTCTCGTGCTCGGGAGTGTCCAAGGTGGGCTCCTTGCGCTCATGATAATATTCGGCGCGATAAACGAACATCACCACATCGGCATCCTGCTCAATCGAGCCGGATTCACGCAGGTCGGCAAGCTGGGGGCGTTTGTCCTCGCGCTGTTCGACGGCGCGGCTGAGCTGCGACAGGGCGAGCACCGGCACATCTAGCTCTTTGGCCAGCGCCTTGAGCCCCTGGGTGATCTCGGAGACTTCCTGGACCCGGTTGTCGTTGCGGCTGCGGCCCGAAGGGCGCACCAGTTGTAGATAATCGACGATCATCAATGACAGGCCGTGCTGGCGCTTGAGGCGGCGCGCGCGGGTGCGCAGGGCGGCGATCGACAGGGCCGGGGTGTCGTCGATGAAAAAGGGGATTTCCTCAAGCTCCTGCGCGGCCAGCACCAGCTTTTGAAACTGGTCGCGGTTGAGCTGGCCGCGGCGCAGTTTTTCCGAGGGGATATTGGCCGCCTCGGCGAGCAGGCGGGTGGCCAGCTGGTCAGCCGACATCTCGAGCGAGAAAAAGCCCACCACCGCGCCGTCGCCGCCCTGGGGATCTTCGCCGCTTTCGCGCAAGGTATGGAACTTGCGTGCCGCATTATAGGCGATATTGGTGGCCAGCGCGGTCTTGCCCATCGAGGGCCGGCCGGCGAGAATCAACAGATCGGAGCGGTGCAGCCCGCCCAGCTTGTCATCCAGCGCCCGCATGCCGGTGGCGACCCCGGTCAGCTTGCCGTCGGCCTTATAGGCGGCCTCGATATTGCGTACCGCTTCGGTGACCGAGGTCTGGAACGCCTGAAAGCCGCCTTCGTGCTGGCCGGTCTCGGCGAGGTTGAAAAGCTGGCCCTCGACCTCCTCGATCTGCTCGAGCGCCGGCTGTTCGATGCTCGGCTGGCTGGCCTTGCCGACCATCTCGTCGCCGATGCGAATCAGATCGCGGCGCAGCGCCAGGTCGTGAATGGTGCGGCCATAGTCTTCGGCGTGAATGATGGTGGCCGCCGCGCCGGCGAGCCGGGCGAGATATTGCACGCCGCCGACCTCGGCCAGGGCGACTTCCGATTCCAGATAGGTTTTCAGGGTGATCGGGGTGGCGATCTGACCGCGTTCGATCAGCCGCCGGGCGGCCTCGAAAATCTGGCTGTGGAGGGGCTCGAAAAAATGCTCGGGCAGCAGAAAGGAACTGATCCGGCTATAAGCCTCGTTATTGACCAGAATGGCGCCCAGCAACGCCTGTTCAACCTCCAGATTATGGGGCTGGACACGATAGTCGCCAGCGGCGGCTTCATCCTGGCTGATCGCTGCCAGATAGGGCGGGTCGGGTTCGCTGTTTTCCATCGGTCGATTGTGCATCATGCGGGCCAGAATGCCAGCATAAAGGATTCACAGATATTCACAGTCGGCTGTGGATAACAATGAAAAGGGGCGACATCGCTGCCGCCCCTTTGCAAAATCGTCAAAAGCGGCATGGTCAGGCAGTGTCGTCCGCCTCGGCCTCCGGGGCACTGTCTGTGGCTTCGCCGCCGGCTTCCTCGGCCGCTTCTTCGCCAGAGAGCTGTTCCTGGGCGGCCTGGGCCAACTCCTCGGTCTCGAAGATGGCCTCGGCGTCCGGCGCCGCCTCGCCGGCGGCCTGGGCTTCGGCTTCGGCTTGGGAGCGGGCGACATTGACGCTGACGGAGACCGAGACTTCCGGATGCAGCACGATGCGCACCTCGTGCACGCCGAGCATCTTGATTGGCCGGTCGAGCACCACCTGGCTGCTGTTGACCGAAAAACCCTCGGCGGTCAGCGCCTCGGCAATGTCGCGGCTGGAGGCCGAGCCGTAAAGATGGCCGGTCTCACCCGCCTGGCGGACCAGAATGCAGGACGCGCCGGCGAGCTTGTTGCCGGCCGCCTCGGCTTCCGAGCGCTGTTCCAGATTGCGCGCCTCGAGCTGGGCGCGCTGGTCGGCGAAGCGGGCGCGGTTGGCGGCCGTGGCGCGCAGCGCCTTTTTCTGGGGCAGCAGGAAATTGCGGGCATAGCCATCCTTGACGGTGACCTCATCGCCCATCTGGCCGAGTTTCTCAACCCGTTCGAGAAGAATAATGTCCATGATGCGCCCCCTATCGGATTACATAGGGCAGCAGCGCCAGGGTGCGCGCCCGTTTGATGGCCTGGGCCAGAAGGCGCTGTTTCTTAGCGGAAACCGCGGTGATCCGGCTGGGCACGATCTTGCCGCGCTCGGAAATGAAGCGTTGCAGGAGCTTGACATCCTTATAGTCAATCGCCGGCGCGTCGGGCCCGGTAAAGGGGCAGGACTTGCGGCGGCGGAAAAACGGACGACGCGTGTTCATTGGTCATCTCCCTGACTTTTGGGGGCTTCTCCCTGAGGTTTGGCACTTTCAGGAGCGGGCTTGTCGCGGCGGAAGTCACGCCGTGGCCGGTCGCCCCGGTCGCGGCTCTGCTTGGCGCGCACCACCGCCGAGGGGCCTTCTTCCAGCTCATCGACCCGCACCGTCAGCGAGCGGATGATGTCATCGTTCAGGCGTTGCTGGCGTTCCATTTCCTGCAGGGCGGGAAAGGGGGTGTCGAGATTGAGCAGCACATAGTGCCCCTTGCGGTTTTTCTTGATGCGGTAGGCGAGGCTGCGCAGCCCCCAGTATTCGGTCTTTTCGACCGACCCGCCATTTTCTTTGATAATTTCACTGAAGTGTTCGACCAGCCCTTCCACCTGCTGGGTGGAAATATCCTGACGGGCGATGAACACATGTTCATAGAGCGGCATGAGCGACCCCTTATGGCTGTTAGCGCCTGACGCTCCGGGAAGCAGGGCTCCGGGGAGCGGGGCAGGCATAGCCGGCTTTTGACCGGCAAGGAGTTATGAAGCCGCGCACTATACAGGATTTGCCGGTTCAGGCAAGCGTGAAGATGTCCGGCTTGACAGATGGCGAGCGAGCAGTCTTTTTATCCTTGCAGATCAGACGAAGACACCTCAGGGAGTGCGATCACCATGACATGCGCGTTCATCTTTCCCGGGCAGGGCAGCCAGGCGGTGGGCATGGGCAAGGCCCTGGCCGAGGCCTCGCCGGTGGCCCGCGAGCTGTTCGAGGAGGTCGATGATGCGCTGGGCCAGCATCTCTCGCGCCTGATGTTCGAGGGGCCGGAGGACGAGTTGCGGCTGACCGAAAACGCCCAGCCGGCCCTGATGGCCAGCAGTCTGGCGGTGGTGCGGGTGCTGGAGCGCGAGGGCGGTATCGATCTGGCGCAAAAGGCGGCGATGGTCGCTGGCCATTCGCTGGGGGAATATTCCGCCCTGGCGGCGGTGGGCGCGCTCAGCCTGGCCGATACGGCGCGACTGCTCAAGCGGCGCGGCCAGGCGATGCAGCGCGCGGTGCCGGTGGGCGACGGCGCGATGGCCGCCCTGATCGGGCTGGAGCTGGAGGCGGCGCGGGCGATTGCCCAAGAGGCCGCGCAAGGCCAGACCTGCGCCCCGGCCAATGACAATGCGCCGGGCCAAGTGGTGATCAGCGGCGCGCGCGCGGCGGTCGACCGGGCGATCGAGATCGCCAAAACCCGGGGCGCGAAGCGGGCGCTTGTGCTGCCGGTCAGCGCGCCGTTTCATTGCGATCTGATGGCCCCGGCGGCCGCGGAGATGCACGACGCCCTGGCCGAGGCGACGATCGCGGCGCCGGCCCTGCCGGTGGTCAGCAATATCACCGCCCGGGGCGAGAGCGACCCGGAGGCGATCCGCCGCCTGCTGGTCGAACAGGTCACCGGCATGGTGCGCTGGCGCGAAAGCGTTCTTTACATGGCGGGCGAGGGGATCGACACCCTGGTCGAACTGGGCACCGGCAAGGTGCTGACCGGGCTGGCGCGCCGCATCGACCGAGGGCTGAGCGCCCGGGCAGTGCAAACCGCCGATGACATCGAAGCGCTGATTGGCGTGCTTTAGGGGAGCAGGGGATGTTTGACTTGAACGGAAAAACCGCGCTGGTGACCGGCGCGTCGGGCGGTATCGGCAGCGCCATCGCCCGGGCGCTGCATGACCAGGGGGCGACAGTCGGTCTGTCGGGCACCCGCGGCGAGACTTTGGCGGCGCTGGCCGGCGAGCTGGGCCAGCGGGCGCATGTGCTGGTGTGCGATCTGGGCGATGATGCCGCATTGGCGGCGCTGCCCAAACAGGCCGAGGCGGCGCTGGGCGGGGTTGATATTTTGATCAACAATGCCGGGGTGACCCGTGACAATCTGGCGCTGCGCATGAAGGCCGAGGACTGGGACACGGTATTGCGGCTGAACCTGACCGTCGGCTTCAAGCTCGCCCAGGGTGTGCTGCGCGGCATGATGAAGCGGCGCTGGGGGCGGATTATCGGCATTACCTCGATCGTCGGGGTTACCGGCAATCCGGGCCAGGCCAATTATGCCGCCTCCAAGGCCGGCATGATCGGCATGACCAAGGCGCTGGCCCAGGAAGTGGCCTCGCGCAATATCACCGTCAATGCGATCGCCCCGGGCTTTATCGCCACGCCGATGACCGAGGCCCTCGACGACAAGCAGCGGGCCCGGCTGATCGAGGGCATTCCGGCCGGAAAACTGGGCGCTGGCGATGATATCGGCGCGGCGGTGGCCTTTCTGGCGAGCGAGGAAGCCGCCTATATCACGGGCCAGACCTTGCATGTCAACGGCGGAATGGCCATGATCTAGGGCCATCTCGGGAGAGAGGCAAAACAGGTGCAGGGTGCTGGCGATTGGTGCGAAAGTATGTTAGGACGCACACCGAACCGGCCAACCCCCGCATGAAGGGACCAGCGGTAAACAATTCAAGCATCTTGATTAACCTGACAAAAAAAGGAATCTGACATGAGTGACGTTGCTGATCGCGTGAAAAAAATCGTTGTCGAGCACCTTGGGGTGGACGAAGACAAAGTGACCGATACCGCAAGCTTTATCGACGATCTGGGCGCCGACAGCCTGGATACGGTCGAACTGGTGATGGCCTTTGAGGAAGAATTCGGCTGCGAGATTCCCGATGACGCCGCGGAAAAAATTCTCACCGTCAAGGATGCGATCGACTTTATTACCCAGAACGCCTCCTAGGCGGCTTCCGCCACAGAGAAATCCGCCGTTCGCATGGGTGGCGCAGCAAGAGGATAGGGGCCCATGAAGCGTGTTGTTGTCACCGGGTTGGGAATGCTCACGCCGCTGGCCTGTGGTGTCGAGGAAAGCTGGCGGCGGTTGCTGGCCAGTGAATCCGGCGCCCGGTCGATCACCAAATTCGATGTCTCCCAGCTTTCCTGCAAGGTGGCGTGCGATGTGCGGCGCGGCGATGGCAGCGACGGTACCTTCGATGCCGATGCCTTTATCTCGCCCAAAGAGCAAAAGCGCATGGACGAGTTCATCCTCTATGGCATGGCGGCGGTCGAGCTGGCGTTGCAGGACGCGGACTGGAAACCGCAGGATGAAGAAGGGCTGCTGCGCACCGGCCTGATGATCGGCTCGGGCATCGGCGGTCTGCCCGGTATAGAGGCCGCCGCCATCCTGATGAACGAGCGCGGCCCGCGCCGGGTCAGCCCGTTTTTTATCCCCGGCCGGCTGATCAATCTGGTGTCCGGCCATGCCTCGATCAAATATGGCTTCAAGGGCCCCAATCATTCCGCGGTGACCGCTTGTGCAACCGGCACCCACGCCATTGGCGACGCCGCCCGGCTGATCATGTGGGATGATGCCGACGTGATGATCGCCGGCGGCGCCGAGGGGGCCTTTTGCCAGCTCGGCATCGCCGGCTTCGCCTCGGCCAAGGCGCTGAGCACCCATTTCAACGACGAGCCGACCCGCGCCTCGCGGCCGTGGGATCGCGACCGCGACGGCTTCGTGATGGGCGAGGGAGCCGGCGTTGTGGTGCTCGAAGAGCTCGAACACGCCAAAAAGCGCGGCGCGCGGATTTACGCCGAGGTTATCGGCTATGGCATGTCGGGCGATGCGCATCATATTACCGCGCCGGCGCCCGACGGCAATGGCGGCTTTCGGTCAATGCAAAATGCGCTCCGGCGCGCGCAAGTAAACCCGGACGATATTGATTATATCAACGCCCACGGCACCTCGACCCCGATGGGCGACGAGATCGAATTCAATGCCGTCAAGCGGCTGTTTGGCGCGGCGGCGGAAAAGGTCTCCATGTCGTCAACCAAATCGTCGATCGGCCATCTGCTCGGCGCCGCCGGGGCGGTGGAGGCGATTTTCAGCATTCTGGCGATTCGCGACAATGTAGTGCCGCCGACCCTGAATCTGGAAAACCCGTCCGATGGCCTGACCGGCATCGATCTGGTGCCCTTGCAACCGCGCGAGCGCAAGGTGCGCGCGGCGCTGTCCAATTCCTTCGGCTTTGGCGGCACCAACGCCAGTCTGATCCTGGCCGAGTTCAACGGATAACCGGTTAATGAAATTGCGATGGAGCGCGGTGCTTCTGGCGATGGTGCTGGCGGCGGCGGCGCTTGTGCTGGCCTGGCGTTGGGTCGACCAGGCGGTGCAGGGGCCGGGCTGGCGCGACCAGGCGGTGGTGGTGATTATTCCCCGTGGCGAGAGCTTGCGCGCCACCGCTGATCGTCTGGCCCTGGCCGGGGTGCTGCGCCATCCCAATCTGTTCATCGCCCTCTTGCGCTGGCGCGGCGATGCGCGGCGGCTGCGGGCCGGGGAATATGCGGTGCCGGGGCGCGCCAGCCTGGCCGAAATTGTGACGCTGGTAACCTCGGGGCGGGTGGTCCAGCATGCCTTTACCCTTGCCGAGGGGGTGACCAGCGCCCAGGTGGTCGCCCTGCTGGCCAAAGAGGCGGCGCTTTCCGGGACCATCACGACCATTCCGCCCGATGGCAGCCTGCTGCCCGAAACCTATGCCTATGTGCGCGGCGAGCGCCGGGAGGCGCTGCTCGCCCGCATGCGCCAGGCGATGGAGCGCGCGGTGGCGACGCAGTGGGCGAGCCGCTCGCCGGGGCTACCCTACGCCAGCCCGGGTGAGGCGGTGACCCTGGCCAGCATCATCGAGAAGGAAACCGGGGTGGCCGCAGAGCGCCGCCATATCGCCGGGGTGTTCATCAACCGGCTGAAAAACCATATTCCGTTACAGTCCGACCCCACGGTGATCTACGCCCTGAGCGGCGGCGCGCCGCTGGGCCGGCGGCTGACCAAGGCCGATCTGAAAATCGACAGCCCCTATAACACCTATCGCTATCGCGGTCTGCCGCCGGGGCCGATCGCCAATCCGGGCCGCGCGGCGCTGGCCGCCGCCCTCAACCCGCTGGCCACCGATGATCTTTATTTCGTCGCTGATGGCAGCGGCGGCCATGCCTTTGCCCGCAGCTTGCCGGAACATCTCAAAAATGTGCGGCGTTGGCGGGCGGAGCGCCGCCGGACGGTGGAATAAGCCGCTTCAGATCACCTTGGAATAGCGTCTCTCTCCCTGTTTCTCGCGCAAATAGCGGTCGAACACCATGCAGATATTGCGGATAAGCAATTGCCCGGGGGGTGAGACCTGAATGCGGGTTTCATCGAGCGCAAGCAGGCCGTCATCCACCATGGTCCGGAGGTCGGCTAGCTCTGGAGCAAAATAATTTGGGAAAGATATTTCGTATTGTTTTTCAATATCTTTTATATCTAACTTAAAGTGACATATTAGGTTTGTAATAACCGCCCGGCGCAGCCGGTCATCCTTGCTCAGGCCATAGCCCCGAAACACTGGCAACTCGCCGGCGTCGATGCGGGCGTAATAATCCTCGAGGCCGCGCTGGTTCTGGCTGTAGCTGGCCCCGACCTGACCGATGGAGGTCACCCCCATGCCGACAAGATCGCAGTCGGCATGGGTGGAATAGCCCTGGAAATTGCGGTAGAGCGTGCCTTTTGCTTGGGCGATCGCCAGTTCGTCGTCGGGCTTGGCGAAATGATCCATGCCGATGAACACATAGCCTGCGCCGGTGAGCTTTTCGATGGTCAGATGCAGAATGTCGAGCTTTTCCGCCGGCGAGGGCAGGTCCTCGGCATTGATGCGCCGCTGCGGTTTGAACAGCTCGGGCAGATGGGCGTAGTTGAACACCGACAGTCGGTCGGGGTCGGCGGCGATGCTCCGCTCCAGGGTGACCGCGAAGGTTTTGACGCTTTGAAACGGCAGGCCGTAAATCAGATCGAGGCTGACCGCCTTGAAGCCCTCGGCGCGGGCGGCCTTGATCGCCCCTAGGGTGATCTCCTCGGGCTGGATGCGGTTGACCGCCTTTTGCACCCGCTCGTCAAAGTCCTGCACCCCCATGCTCAGGCGGTTGAAGCCGACCTCACGCAGCACCCCGATGGTTCCGTCCTTGAGCTCGCGCGGGTCGATTTCTATCGAATATTCGCCGCTGTCATCCTCGCGCAGGGTGAAATGTTCACCGGTTTTCGCGCCCAGGGCGCGGATCTGGTCATGATCGAGAAAAGTCGGGGTGCCGCCGCCCCAGTGAAGCTGGTCGACCGGGCGCGAGCGCTCGAACAGGGCGCCCTGCATTGCAATCTCGCGGAACAGACGCTCCAGATAGGGCCCGGCGCGGCTGCGGTCGCGGGTGACCACCTTGTTGCAGGCGCAATAATAGCAGACCGTGTCGCAGAACGGGATGTGGAAATAAAGCGACAGCGGCCGGCCCGAGCGGTTGGTTTGGGCCGCATAATCGCGGTAGTGCGCCGTGCCGAAGGCTTCATCGAACTGGGGAGCGGTGGGATAGGAGGTATAGCGCGGTCCCGCCCGGTCATAGCGGCGGATAAGCTCGGCGTCGAATGTGACGGTCTGGGTCATGGTTGGTCCTTGCTGGCGGCTTGCTTGCGGCCATTGTGGCGCACTATACTGCGGGCCTGTCTTGCGTTCTATCCGAAAAATAGGATTTCCCGCCCCATGAGCCTTTCCAGCATGACCGGTTTTGCCCGCAGCGACGGCGACTGGCGCGACTGGCGCTGGACCTGGGAAATCAAGAGCGTGAACGGTCGCGGGCTTGATATCCGCTGTCGGCTGCCCGCGGGCCTCGAGGCGCTGGAGCCGGCGGTGCGCAAAAAAGCCGGGGCGGCGCTGCGCCGTGGCAACGTCAATTGCGCCTTGCAGGTTCAGCGTGATGAGGCGGCAATGCAGGTGGTGTTCAACCAAGCGGTATTCGACCAGATTATCGCCATTGCCGAGCGCGCGGGCGAGGGGGGTTCCGCCGATCCGGCGCGGCTCGATGGCCTGCTCGGGCTCAAGGGGGTGCTTGAGCTGCGCGAGAGTGGGCAAAGCGCTAGCGAACAGGCCGAGCGCGATGCCGCCGTGCTGGCCGGTTTTGATCAGGCGCTCGGCGCCTTGACGGCGATGCGCCGCGAGGAGGGCGGGCGGCTGGTGGCGCTGATCGAGGACCAGCTCGACGCTATGACGGGTCTGGTCGGCGCGGCGCGGGCCAGCGCCGGCGCCCGGCCCGAGGCGATCCGCGACCGGCTGGCCGAGCAGATCGCGGCGCTGCTTGCCCCCGGCGCCGGCCTGAGCGAGGACCGGCTGCACCAGGAGGCCGCCCTGCTGGCGGTCAAGGCGGATGTGCGCGAGGAGCTGGACCGGCTCGAAGCCCATATCGTGGCGGCGCGCGCCTTGCTGGCCGGTGAGGGGCCGGTGGGCCGGCGGCTCGATTTTCTCGCCCAGGAGTTTGGCCGCGAGGCCAATACCCTGTGTTCCAAGTCGTCGGACAGCGGTCTGACCCGCATCGGCCTAGATCTGAAAACTGTGATCGACCAGATGCGCGAACAGGTGCAAAATCTGGAGTAGCCCCGAAATCTGGAGTAGCCCATGACCCTTTCCCCCGGTCCGCGCCGCGGCCTGATGATTGTGTTTTCCTCGCCCTCGGGGGCCGGCAAGAGCACCTTGTCGCGCCTCTTGCTGGCGCGCGACAGCGCGGTGCGGATGTCGGTCTCGGCGACCACCCGGGCGCCGCGGCCCGACGAGGTTGACGGCCAGGACTATGTATTTCTCGACCGCGACACCTTCGAGCGCCGGGCGGCGGCGGGTGAATTTCTCGAATCGGCACAGGTGTTTGATCATTATTACGGCACCCCGGCCGGACCGGTGGAAGAGGCGCTGGCCGCCGGACGCGACGTGTTGTTCGACATCGACTGGCAGGGCACCCAGCAGTTGGCCCAGAAAGCGCCGGCCGATCTGGTGACCATTTTCATTCTGCCGCCCTCGCTGACCGAGCTTGAGCGCCGGCTGACCACCCGCGCCCAGGACAGCGCCGAGGTGGTCGCCCGGCGCATGGCCAAGGCCGATCAGGAAATCAGCCACTGGGCGGAATATGACTATGTGATCATCAATGACGACCTTGAGGAAAGCCTGGCTAAAATCCGCACCATCCTGGCCGCCGAGCGCATGAAACGCGCCCGCCAGCCCGGCCTGGCTGATTTTGTCAAAAAGTTGATGGAGGGCTAGCGCAGGGCCGAATAGGCGCGCGCCAGGGCGCAAAACTCGGCGATGGTTAGCCGTTCGGCGCGCAAAGTGGAGTCGAGCCCGGCGCGGGCCAGCAGGTCATCCACCGGCACCTCCAGCCCCTTCAGGCTGGCGCGCAGCATTTTGCGCCGCTGGCCAAAGGCGGTGGCCACCACCCGTTCCAGATCGGCGAATTCGGCTTCGGCGAGGGGCTTGCCGGGGATTAGCGAGACGATTGACGAGGTCACCCGGGGCGGCGGCACAAAGGCGGTGCGCGGCACGTCGAAACAGCGCTGCGCCGCGCAGCGCCACTGCGCCAGAATTGACAGCCGGCCATAGGCCTTGCTGCCCGGCACAGCGGTGATGCGCTGGGCGACCTCGCGCTGGAACATCAGGGTTAGCGAGGAAAACCAGCTCGGCCAATTTTTCGGGGTGAGCCATTTCACCAGCAGCGCGGTAGCGATATTATAGGGCAGATTGGCCACCACCTTGAGCGGTTCGCCGGCATCCGCCAGCGTGGTTTCATCGAACACCAGGGCGTCACCTTCGATAACCGTCAGTTGTTGCGGAAAGAAGTCTGTCAACTCACCCAGGGAATCGATGCAGCGCCGGTCCTTTTCCACTGCGATTACCCGCGCGCCGACCTCGAGCAGGGCGCGGGTCAGCCCGCCGGGGCCGGGGCCGATCTCCAGCACCCGTTCGCCCGCCCGCACCCCGGCGGTACGCACAATGCGCCGGGTCAGATTGAGGTCGAGCAGAAAATTCTGGCCCAGCGCCTTGCGCGCGCTCAGGCTGTGGCGGGCGATCACCTCGCGCAATGGCGGCAGGTCTTTTCCTGTCGGCGGCAGGGGGCTCATGGCCGGGCGGCGCGGTGGCGCGCGATATCCCGGGCGAGGCGCAGCGCGGCGATCAGGCTGTGCGGATTGGCCACTCCCTGGCCGGCGATGTCATAGGCGGTGCCATGGTCGGGCGAGGTGCGCACGATCGGCAGCCCCAGGGTGACATTGACCCCGTGATGGAAATCGAGGGTCTTGAGCGGGATCAGCGCCTGGTCGTGATAAAGGCAGATCACCGCGTCATAGCGCGCCCGGGCGGCCTGGTGAAACAGGCTGTCGGCGGGCAGCGGGCCGGTGACATCAAGACCGCGGGCGTTCAGGGCGCGCACCGCCGGCTGGATGATGTCGATTTCCTCGCGGCCCAGCGCGCCGGATTCGCCGCCGTGGGGGTTGAGGGCGGCGACCGCCAGACGCGGCGCGGCGATGGCGAAATCGGCGCGCAGGGCGGCCGAAAAACGCCGGGCGCAATCGATAATCGCCGGCCTGCTCAGGGCGGCGGGGACCTCGGCGAGGGGCAAATGGATGGTCACCAGCGCCACCTTCAAGGTGTCGTTCATCAGCATCATGAGCGGCGGGCCGGCGTTGCACAGATGAGCGATAAATTCGGTATGGCCGGGAAATTTGAAGCCGGCCTCATAGAGCGCATGTTTATTGATCGGGTTGGTCACCACGCCGCTGGCCTGGCCGCGGCATACCAGGGTGACAGCCCGCTCGATGGCCACCACAGTGGCGTTTTCAGGGGCGAGCGGGAGGACCGGCAGGGCGTCGGCAAACGCCGCGGGGGCTTCCTGCGGCGCCTCGATGAGACGCAGCGGCACATCAAGGCGGCGGTAGACCGCCGGGTCGGCGACGGCGAAAAATTGCGGGCCGGTATCTTTCAGCGCCGCCCAGGCCTTGACGGTGATCTCCGGGCCGATGCCGGCCGCATCCCCCATGGTGAGGGCGAGGGGGGCCATCGCCTAGCGATAGTCGATAATGGTGTCACGGCGTAAGTCACGCAAGTAACGGCGCGCCATCATCGCCAGTTTCTGCTGGCTGAGCATGTTTTCCACCGCCTCGAAGGTGGGCATGACGAGCTTGGGTTCGATGCGGTCGCACACGATAAACACCCGCAGCGACGGCCCGGTGACAATCGGTTCGCTGGCATGGCCTTTTTCGACTTTTTTGACCGCCGCCTGAAGATTGGCCGGCAGGTCGCGCACCCGGACCTTGCCGATATCGCCAAAATCATCCGAGCCGAGACGCTTGGCGACGGCGGGGACATCATCGCAACTGGTGATCGTGCGGGTCTCGCTGGCGAAGCGCTTTTTCAGCGCCTCGATTTCGGCCGGCAGAGCGTCCTTGGCCAGCGGCAGGGCGATTTGCTTGAGGGTCAGGCCGACATCCAACTCGTCCACCGCCATGATCTTGCGCCGGTCGCGCAGCTTGATGATATGAAAGCCGTCGGCGGTCTCAATCGGGTCGGAGACCCGGCCGATCGGCATTTTTTCCAGCACGGCGTCGATCTTGGGGTCGAGCTGGCCCTGCTGGATCCAGCCCAAATCGCCGCCGACGGCGGCGGTCGCGGCTTCGGAAAACTGATGGGCGAGCACGGCGAAACGCGCGCCAGCGCGCAATTGGGCGACCAGGCGCTGGGCGGTCTGGCGGGTTTCGGCCTCGGCGCTGGGGGTGTCGATAATCAGGACGATCTCGGACAGCAGATATTCCGGCTTGCCGGTATTGGCTTTCATGCGCTCCAGCACGCCTTCAATTTCGGCGTCGCTGATGTTGAGGCTCGGGCGCAGGCGGCGCGACACCAGTTGACGCCAGGCCAGCTCGGCCCTGATCTGGTCGGTCAGCACGCTCTTGCCCAGGCCAAGCTGGCGCAGATAGGCGGTAAACTCCTTGGGGCTGAGCTTGTTGCTCTGGGCGACCATGTTGAAGGCGTCTTCGACCTCGGCGTCGCTGATCGTGATGTCGTTTTTGCGGGCTTCCTGGAGCTGCAGTTTTTCATCGACCATGGCGCGCAGAATCTGGCCTTGCAGGCGCTGCATTTCCTCGCGCGACTGGATCGGTCCGGCGGTGGCGATGATCAGGCCGAGACGGCGTTGCAGATCATAGGCCGAGATTACCTCGTCGTTGACCACGGCGGCGATGCGCTGAACATCTTGGGCCCGGACGCAGAACGAACCCAAGGCGACAAAGCCAACGGCAAGGGCAAAGACAAGGCCGACAAGGCCCTTCAAATAATATTTCTTCATTCAGCGCAAGCCTGCACAAAACATTCCATCGAACCTGTCCCTCTCTCCACGGCGCTGTTGTGGCCGGTATAATAGCGGCTTGCCCAGCCGCGTCAAAAAATCAATCCGTTCCTACGAGCCAACATGTTTGAACACAACATGAAATGAAACCGATGTGCCCGGCGCGACGCCGCGATCGTTGGTGAAATCTTTCCTGAAATTGGTGACAAAGCGCAGGCATTCGTTTTCATAAATCAGATCGGTGCCGATCCGGCGCCATTCGCTGTCTCTCAAATCGCGGGTGGCGAACAGACGGGTCGACCAGTTGCGATTAAGGCGCAGCCGCGCCTGTCCGTTGACTTCGCGCCGCGGCCCGAGGGCCGGATCGAAGGATTCGCGCGTAACCTCAAGGTAGCTGGCGATGATCTTGACCGCTTCGGGGCCGACCATCAGGGTGGTTTCATGACGGCGCACCGAGAGGGTCTTCTTGTCGAGCCGCAGGCGGTTGTAGAAATCGACATATGCCCCCCAGGCAACCTTGGCGCGGGTGATGATGTCTGACAGATTGCGATCGAGCCCCGAGAGGGTGGGAAACGGCGAGCCATTGGTGAAGCGATAGCTCTGGCCGATGAAAAAGTCGGCGGAAAAGCTGCCGGCGGTGCTCAGCCCGTAGTTCAGCCCGTAATTGATCCGCGCGCCGCCGTCCCAGCGATCGAGCCCGGCGAATCGGTTAAGGCCGAACAGGCTGATTTCATCAAAATCAAAGCTCTGGCTGTCTTCATTGACGATCGCCGCCGGGGGTGTGCGGTTGCTATTGGGGCTGGCGACCAGCGAGATGATCGGCTCCAGGGTCTGGTCAACCGTCGCACCAGGGCGGGCAAAGGGAAAACGCCAGTCGACCATGACATAGGGGATGGTGCGCAGCTCGACCTGCGAGCCCGGCGTGGCCGATAGATTGGCCAGGTCCGGCAAATCGGAGGTGTAATAGACATCGGCGCGCGCGCCGGCGGTCAGGGTGATGAGCTGGCCCGAGCGGGTGACCAGCGGCAGCCGCCACGAGCCGCCGGTCGACAGCCGCCGGCTGTCGATGCCGGCGGTGCGGGTCAGCGCCAGCAGGCTGAAGTCAAGCGCGATGCGCGAGCCATTGGCTGCCGGCGTGCCGACATAATGCAGCTCGACGCTGGGAAAGACGATGGGGGTCTGGCCGGAAATATCCTCCTGGCGCAGCCCCTGAAAGGCGTAGGCATTGGCCTCGAAGGAGGAGCGGCCGGAAAAACCTTCGACAAACAGCCGGTTGGTCAGGGTGTCGAGCTTGCTCAGGCTGTAGCGCCGCAGATAGGTGTCGTCGCTGGCGGTGGCGACCTTGAACCCCCAGTCGGCGTTATCGGCAAGGGAAAAACGGCCGTTGCCGAACAAATGGCCGCGAAATTCATTGCCGGCGATTTTCGCGCCGGCGTCGTCGCGCTTGCTGACATAGGCAAGGCTGCCGGAAAAATCATATTTTCCCGAACGGGTGCGCTCGCGATATTCCGCCTGGCCGACCGGGCCGCCACGGGAGGTCAGCATCGGTGTCACGGTGAGGTCGCGATTGGGAGCCAGATTGATGAAATAGGGAATTTCGGCACGCAGGCCCAATTCGTTGGATTGTCCCACACTGGGCGTCAGCAGGCCGGAGCGGCGTTTGACCGTGGGGTCACCATGGGACAGATAGGGGGTATAGGCGACCGGCACGCCAAAAAATTCGAGCACCGCGTTCTTGTATTTAATGGTGTGGGTTTTTTCGTCATGAATTACCCGCATCGCCTTGATCCGCCACAACGGCGTGTCGTTTTCCTCGTCATCGCACACCGGGCAGGGCGAATAGACCGCATGGTCGAGGCTGTTGCGCGTGCCGTTCTGGCGCTTGCCGGCGCGGGCGGCGAGGCGCGAACCATCGGAAAAACGGATCCGCACCCCCTCGATGAAACCGTTCTTCAGGTCGTCGGATAATTCAAGGACATTGGCGTGCAGCACACTGCCGCGGCGGTCGATCAGGCGCACCGCACCGCGCGCGGTCACCGTGCCGGCGCGCTGGTCATAGGTAACGGTGCTGGCATAGAGCCGGACGCCCTGGCGGCGCATCTTGACATGGCCCGAGGCGGTATAGACCTGTCGGTCCTTGTCATAGGTCAGTTCGTTGGCGGAAAATTCGATTGACGGTTTTGCCGTCTGTTTAGCCGGATCCGCGCCGGCAAAGGCCGGCGTGGCGATCAGCAGCCCGGCGAGGATGGCGCGGCGCAGAGCCAGCCGGAAGGGAATGTGATGAATGCTCACTTTGCTTCAAACCCGTTATCAATAGCCGCACAACACAATATTGGCAGGGCAAATTAGGCTATTTAATGGCTGAATGCTTGCCCTTTTTTTTATTGCAGATCCCGATATGATGAGCGGCGTTTGTTTTCCGTTCTTTTTCCGTTCTGGCGAGGCATTTATGAAAATCACTTTTTCCGAACTGGCTATCCCCAAATCCGGAGCGCTGGCCGTGGGTATAACCAAGGGCGGCACGCTTGCAGGCCTGGCTGGCAGGCTCGACAAGACGGCCCGGGGGGCGCTGTCGCGCGCGCTGGCCGCCAGCCGCTTCAAGGGCGCGCGCGGCCAGACTTTACAAGTGCTGGCGCCGGCCGGCCTGGGGCTGAGCCGGATCGTGATTTTCGGCCTCGGCGAGCCCGGCGAGTTGACCCAGACCACGGCCCAGGAGGTCGGCGGCGCGCTCATGGCGGCGGTGATGATGAGCGGCGAGAAAAGCCTGGCGATTGCCGTGGAGGGCGCGCGCGGGATCAAGCTCGATGCCGCGAGCCGGGCGGCGCATATCGGCTTTGGCGCGCTGTTGCGCAGCTATCGTTTCGACAAATATAAAACCCAGTTGAAGGCCGACAAGAAACCCAGCCTGACCCGGGTCAGCCTGCTGGTCAAGGGCGCGGCGAAAGCCCGGGCGACCTTTCGGCCGCTGGAAAAACTGGCCGGTGGGGTGTTTTTGACCCGCGATCTGGTGAGCGAGCCGGGCAATGCCCTGATGCCGGCTGATTTCGCCGAACAGGCGCGCAAATTGCGCAGCTTGGGGGTCAAGGTCGAGGTTCTGGGTGAGGCGCGGATGAAAAAGCTCTGCATGAACGCCCTGCTCGGCGTCGGTCAGGGCAGTGCCTCGCCGTCTTTTCTGGTGGTCCTGCAATGGACCGGCGCGCCGCGCAAGGCCGGCGAAAAGCCGCTGGCCTTTGTCGGCAAGGGGGTAACCTTTGATTCCGGCGGCATTTCGCTCAAGCCCGGGGCCGGCATGGCGGATATGAAGTTCGACATGGGCGGCGCCGGCGCGGTGATCGGCCTGATGAAGACGCTGGCCGGGCGCAAGGCGAAAGTCAATGTGGTGGGGGTTTTGGGGCTGGTGGAAAACATGCCCTCGGGCGAGGCTCAGCGGCCGGGCGACGTGGTGACCTCGATGTCGGGCCAGACCATCGCGGTCTCGAATACCGACGCCGAGGGCCGGTTGGTGCTGGCCGATGCGCTGTGGTACACGCAAAAACGCTTCAAGCCTCGCTTGATGATCGATCTGGCGACCCTGACCGGGGCGATTCTGGTTGCTCTGGGCCACGAGCGCGCCGGCATTTTCGCCAATGACGACATCTTGGCCGATCAACTGTTCAAGGCCGGTGAGGCCAGCGGCGACCGGGTGTGGCGGCTGCCGCTGGATGCGGCCTATGACAAGCTGATCGATTCGCCGATCGCCGATGTGAACAATATCGGCGGACGCAATGCCGGCTCGATCACCGCCGCGCAGTTTCTGCAACGCTTCGTCAATGACACTCCCTGGGCGCATATCGACATCGCCGGCACCGCCTGGATCACCAAGGATACCCCAACCTGTCCCAAGGGCGGCACCGGCTTTGGCGTGCGCCTGCTTGACCGGCTGGTGGCCGATCATTTTGAAACCTGAATAATGACTGAGGTCAGCTTTTATCATCTGCAACGCCAGCCCCTAGAACAGGCTCTGCCCAGATTGCTGGACCGGGTGCTGGCCAGCGGTCGGCGTGCGGTGGTGATGGCCGGCTCGCCCGAACGCATCCAGGCGCTCAATGCCCTGTTGTGGACCTATGATCCGGCTTCTTTTCTGCCCCATGGCGCGCGCGGCGACGGCTTTGCCGAGGATCAGCCGATTTTCCTTACCGAGCGTGAGGAACGGCCCAATGGCGCCGATGTGCTGGCGCTGGTCGATGGCGTCATGCCGTCGTTTTTCGCCGATTTCGCGCGCTGTCTCGATCTGTTCGATGGCAATGATCCCCAGGCGGTGGAAGACGCGCGGGGCCGCTGGCGCACCTATAAGGAGGCTGGCTGCGCGGTGACCTATTGGCAGCAGAGCGCCGAGGGGCGCTGGGAAAAGAAAGCCTGATCTTTACTCGTCGAGCGGGGTCACGCTCCAGCCATCGGCGGTGCGGCGGATCGCGCAGCGCGCCGGGGCATCAAACACCCGCTCGATCTGCATCACCGTCATGCGCCGGATGACGGTGATGGTAAAGCCGTTGCCTTCGGCCTCCAGCGTTCCGGCGCCCAGGTTGCGTGCCGCCTCGTAAGGCAGCATGGTGACCCCGGGGCGCTGCTGGAGGCGGGCGCAGTGCTCGAACATCTCGCGCTCGGCCGGCAGGGCGCTGGCCGCCAACGCCAAAAGAAAAATCAGGGACATGGCTGGCTTGCCTCCTCGAGCTGTTCGGTGGCGGCCAGCCAGTCGCTTTCCGCCGTCTCCAGATCCTTGCCGACCGCCGCCCGCTGGCGGGTAAGTTTTTCCAGTTGCGCCATACCGGCGGGCTCATAGAGCGCCGGGTCGGCCAACTCGCGCTCCAGCCTTTCACGCTTCGCGGTCAGGGTCTCGATGCGCTTTTCGGCCTCGCTAACCGCCTTGCGCAGGGCGGACAGCCGGGCGCGGGCCTGGGCGCCGGCGCGCCGCGCCTCACGCTTTGACGGTTTCTTGTCAGGGCTTGGGGCTTGCGTGTCGCCCTTGAGAATGAGCTGGCGATAATCATCCATATCGCCGTCATAGGCGGATACCGTCCCCCCGGCCACCAGCCACAGGCGATCGGCGCAGGCGTCGATCAAATGGCGGTCATGGCTGATCAGCACCACGGCGCCGTCATAGTCGCCCAGCGCGCGGGCCAGTTCCTCGCGCATGTCGATGTCCAGATGGTTGGTCGGCTCGTCGAGAATCAGCAGATGCGGCTTGTGGCGGCTGATCAGGGCGAACAGCCCGCGTGCTTTTTCGCCGCCCGACAGCACCGCGACATCACGGTCGGCGGCATCCTTGGTGAAGCCGAAGGCGCCCAGATGGGCGCGCACCGCGGTGGGCGAGGCGTCCGGCATGGCGCGGCTCAAATGGGCGAACAGACTGTCGCCGGCGGTCAGCTCGTCGAGCTGGTGCTGGGCGAAATAGCCGATGCGCAGCTTTTTCGCTTGCCGCACCGCGCCGCCCATCGGTTCCAGCCGGCCCGCCAGCAGTTTGGCGAAGGTCGATTTGCCGTTGCCATTGGCGCCCAGAAGGGCGATGCGATCGTCGGGGTCGAGCCGCAGGTTGAGCCCGCGCAGCACCGGCGCACCCGGCGCATAGCCGGCGGCGGCGTCTTCCAGGTCGATGATCGGCGGCGGCAGGGCGCCGGGGGCAGGAAAAACCAGATGCGGGGTCGCCTGGGTGACCACGCTGGCGATCGGCTTCATCCGCTCGAGCATTTTAAGCCGGCTTTGCGCCTGACGGGCCTTGGTCGCCTTGGCGCGGAAGCGGTCGACGAAGGATTGCAGATGATCGCGCTCGCGCTGCTGGCGCTTGCGGGCCTTAGCGCTGTGCTCCAGCCGCTCGCGCAGGCTGCGCTCGAAACGGTCATAGCCGCCGGGATAAAACGCCAGCTTGCCGTCCTGAAGATGCAAAATGCCGGTGACTGCGCTGTTGAGCAGATCGCGGTCGTGGCTGACGATCAATATCGTGCCGCGATAGGCGCGCAGGAAATTTTCTAGCCACAGTGCGCCTTCCAGATCGAGATAATTGGTCGGCTCGTCGAGCAGCAGCAGATCGGGGGCCTGAAACAGAATGCTGGCCAGCGCCACCCGCATGCGCCAGCCGCCGGAAAAGGAGGACAGCGGGCGGGCCTGGGCGGTCTCGTCGAAACCCAGCCCGGCGAGAATGGCGGCGGCCCGCGCCGGCGCGGCATGGGCGCCGATATCGGCCAGCCGGATGTGAATTTCCGCCAGTTTGTGGGGATCGGCCTCGGTGTCGGCGGCGCGCATCAGCCGCGCCCGCTCCAGGTCGGCGTCGAGTACGGCCTCGAGCAGGGAGCGCGGGCCGTCGGGGGCTTCCTGGGCGAGCATGCCCAGACTGGCGCGCCGGCGCAGGCGGATGTCGCCCTCATCCGGTGACAGGACGCCGCCGATCAGCTTTAAAAGGGTTGATTTGCCCGCGCCATTGCGCCCCACCAGGACGACACGATGGCCCTGGGCAATGGTGGCGTTGGCCTCCTTAAACAGCACGCGCCCGCCGATGCGGTATGTCATATCGCGGATTTGCAGCATGAAAAGAAGCCGGTTGCGGGAGTAATTCAAAGCTTCTATAACCCGCGCAACTCCATATTGCCACCTAAGAGGACAAGAAAATCATGGCTCTTGAGCGCACCTTTTCGATCATCAAGCCCGACGCCACCAAACGCAATCTGACCGGCAAAATCACCGCCAAGCTGGAAGAGGCCGGCCTGCGGGTTGTCGCCTCCAAGCGGTTGTGGCTGACCCGGGCGCAGGCCGAGGGTTTTTACGCTGTGCACAGGGAGCGGCCGTTTTTCGACTCGCTGTGCGATTTCATGACCTCCGGCCCGGTGGTGGTCCAGGTGCTCGAAGGCGACAACGCGGTGGCGTGCAATCGCGAGGTAATGGGGGCGACCAACCCGGCCGATGCCGCCGTCGGCACGATCCGCAAGGAATTCGCCGAATCGATCGAGGCCAATTCGGTTCACGGCTCCGATTCGCCGGAAAACGCGGCGATCGAGATCGCCTATTTCTTCGCCGATATCGAGATTGTCAGCTAGATTACCGGGTTGATGAGACTGGCGGGCGGGCGCTGCGCGTCCCTGACGATCACATTTTTGCCCGCCACCCGCAGCCGCCCCTCGGCGATCAGCCGCACCGCCTGGGGGTAGATCAGATGTTCCTGGGCCAGCACCCGGGCGGCCAGGGTTTCGGGGGTGTCGTCGGGGGCGACCGGCACGGCGGCTTGCAGAATGATCGGCCCGTCGTCCATTTCGGGGCGCACGAAATGGACCGTGCAGCCGGAAAAGCGCACCCCGGCCTCGATCGCCCGCTCGTGAATGTGCAGTCCCTTGAACGCGGGCAGCAGCGAGGGGTGGATATTGACCAGCCGGTCGCGCCAGCGGCTCACGAATTCGCCCGACAACAGGCGCATGAAACCGGCCAGGCAGACCAATTCGGCCTTTGCTGCGGTCAGCGCGGCGTGGAGCGCCTCTTCAAAGGCGGCCTGATCGGCAAAGGCCTTGTGATCGATCACCTGATCGGGAATACCGGCCCTGGCGGCGCGCTCGAGCCCTTGCGCGCCGGGCCGGTTGGAAATCACCAGCACGATCTCGGCGGGAAAATCTTTCGCCTTGGCGGCATCGATCAGCGATTGCAGATTGCTGCCCCGGCCCGAGATCAGTACCGCGACCTTGAGCCGTTTCATGCCTCGTTCCACAAATTTGAGATGCGGCAGGCCGGCCCCTGGTCCCGGGCGGTGAGCACTCCCAGCCGCCAGACGGTCTCGCCCTGTTCGGCCAGCAGGGTTTGCGCCGCATCGGCGTGTTGCGGCTTGACGATCGCCACCATGCCGATGCCGCAATTAAAGGTGCGGGTCATCTCGTAGGCGCTGATATGCCCGGCCGCCATCAGCCAGCGGAACAGCGGGGGCAGGGGCCAGGCGTCGGCGTCGAGGGTGGCGGCCAGCCCGTCGGGCAGCACGCGCGGGATATTTTCCACCAGACCGCCGCCGGTGATATGGGCCAGCGCGCCGATGAGGCCGTCGCGAATGGCGGCCAGACAGCTTTTGACATAGATCCGGGTGGGGGTGAGCAGGGCCTCGCCCAGGCTTTGCGCCGCATCGAACGGGGCGGGGGCGGCCAGATCGAGCGCCAGATCACCGGTCAGTCGGCGGACCAGCGAATAGCCGTTGGAGTGAACGCCGCTGGAAGCCAGACCGAGAATGACATCGCCGGCGGCGAGCCCGTCGCCGGTCAGCGCCGCGCCGCGCTCCACCGCGCCGACCGCAAAACCGGCCAGATCATAATCGCCGCCGGCGTACATGCCGGGCATTTCCGCGGTTTCGCCGCCGATCAGCGCACAGCCGGCCTGGCGGCAGCCTTCGGCGATGCCGCCAATAATCTCGGCCCCGGCGGCGACATCGAGTTTCGCGGTGGCCAGATAGTCGAGGAAAAACAGCGGCTCGGCGCCCTGGACCACCAGGTCGTTAACGCACATGGCGACCAGATCGATGCCCACGGTGTCGTGCTTGCCGGCGGCGATGGCCAGCTTTAGCTTGGTGCCCACGCCATCGGTGGCGGCAACCAGCACCGGATCGTCATAGCCGGCCGCCTTGAGGTCGAAAAAGCCGCCAAAGCCGCCCAGTCCGCCGCTTACCCCGGCCCGGTCAGTGCTGGCCGCCAGCGGTTTGATGGCCTCGACCAGATCGGCTCCGGCCTCGATATCGACGCCGGCGTCTTTGTAGCTGTAGCGCTTGGGAGGGTTCGTCACGGAAACGTCGCTCTCGGTAGGCCTGAGTCGCGCCCGACCATACAGGATTCGTCCGGCTTGAAAAATGATCGTTTTTTATGCTCAAACTTCTTACTGTGTGACAGGTTTGAGCAGGACAGGGAACGGGCTGTGCGCGCCAGCGGGCGAAACACGATGATCGGTTTGCTGGCCGGCGCGCTGGTTCTGGCGGTGGCGCTTGCCGTGCGGGCGGCCGAAGACCCGGTTTATACCATCAGGGACGTGGCCCTGGATGTGCGGGCGAAAACCGCCGCGCGGGCGCGCGGGCTGGCGCTGTCGCGCGGTCAGCGCCTGGCGATCGGGCGGCTATTTGCGCGCCTTACCCCGCGCGAGGAACAGCCTCGCCTGCCGGTGCTCGACGATGCCCGCATCACCAGTCTGGTCAGCGGTATCGATGTGCGCGACGAGCGCTATTCGAGCAAGCGCTATCTCGCCAGCGTCACCTATCATTTCAACAAGGAGGCGGTGCGCGACCTGTTGAGCCTGACTGGCATTCCCTTTTCCGAAACCCCGGCGCCGCCGCTGGTGGTTCTGCCGGGGATCGATATTGCCGGCACCCGTCAGTTGTGGGAGCCGGGCAATCCGTGGCGCGCGGCCTGGCAGGGCCTCGATTTGAAACGCGGGCTGGTGCCGGTGGTTCTGCCCCGGCGCGGCATCACCTTGATCAGCGCCGATCAGGCCACCGCCGGTGCGGATGAAAAATTGCTGGCGACGATCAGTCATCGCTATAACGGCGCCGAGGTGATGGTCGCCTGGGCCAGACTGAGCCACGAGGTGGCGAGCGGCCGGGTGGTGCTGACCATCGAGATGACACGCTATGGCGCCGCCGGGGTGCGCAGCGCAAAGCTGCGCCTCACCGGCGAGAGCCGGGACGCGGTGCTGGCCCGCGCCGCCGACCGGGTGCTGACCACCATCAACGAAGACTGGAAGCGCTATACGCTGATTGATTTTACCACCCATAGCGGCATCGCCGCCGTTGCGCCGTTGCGCCAATTGAGTGACTGGCTGGCGCTGCGTGACCGGCTGGCGACGGTTGGGGTGGTGCGCAAGCTGCGGCTTGAGCGGATTTCGGTGACCATGGCGCATCTGAACATCGAGTTTCAGGGCCGCGCCGAGGGGCTCGCGGTCTCGCTGGAGCGCGCCGGGATTACCGTGACGCCGCGCGCTGATGGCGCCGATGGCTGGATGCTCGGCCTGGCGCCGAAACAACAACCACAGCAACCAGAGCGGCAATAGGCTATGTGGATGTCCGGACTACCCAATCTTATTTGCGTCATGCGCCTGCTGGCCGCGCCGCTGACCATCTGGCTGATTCTGATTGACCAGATGGCAGTGGCTTTTTATGTGTTTCTCGCCGCCGGGGTGTCCGATGCGGTTGATGGTTTTCTCGCCCGCCGGCTTGGCGTCACCTCGGATCTGGGGGCGATCCTCGACGGCCTTGCCGACAAGGTGCTGCTGGTGTGCATCTATGTCACCCTGGGGGTGCATGGCGCGCTGCCGGTGTGGCTGGCGATTCTGGTGATCACCCGCGACGTGCTGATTGTCGGCGCGGTGCTGCTGTCTTACACCCTGGGCCCGGCGATTGCGCTGCATCCCCTGATCATCAGTAAAGTCAACACCATGGCGCAAATTACCCTCGCCGCGCTGGTGCTGGCCTCGCTGGGCTTCGGCCTCGGCATGGAATGGCTGGTCAGCGGGCTGGTCTATGTGGTGGCGGCGACCACCATCACCTCGGGGGCCAGCTATATGATCGCCTGGATCCGCACCGCCGGCACCATGGAGAAAGAAGCCCTGGAGAAAGAAAGATGACCCTGCAACGCCAACTCGTGATCTGGCTGGTCGGTTTCGGTCTGTTCATTGGCTTTCTGTTCGTGTTCAGCGGCGTTCTTTTGCCCTTTGTCGCCGGTTTTGCGGTGGCCTATTTCCTCGACCCCGCGGCCGACCGGCTGGAGAGCTGGGGCTTTCCCCGCGCGCTCGCCGCGGCGAGCATCATCATCGGTTTCTTCGCGGTGATGATTATGGCCGCAATCCTGCTCTATCCGGTCGCCGAATCACAGATTGTCGGTTTTGTCGCCCATCTGCCGGATTATCTCGCCCGCGCCCAGGGCGCGCTGGCCCCTTATGTGCAAAATCTGTTCGAGCAGTTTGGCGGCAATGGTCCGGACAGCTTCAAGGCGCTGGGCGGCGGGGTCGCCCAGTCGGGGGTGAAATGGTTGGCCAGCATGATCAGCGGGCTGTTTTCGGGCGGCCTGATGCTGTTCAACATTTTCTCGCTGCTGCTGATCACCCCGGTGGTGGCGTTTTTTCTGCTGCGTGACTGGGACCTGATTGTGGCCAAGATCTAGGGCTGGCTGCCGCGCCAGCACGAGGCGCTGCTCAAGGCGCAATTCAGCGAGATTGACCGGGTGCTGGCCGGGTTCGTGCGCGGCCAGGCCATGGCCTGTCTGGCGCAAGGGGTGCTGTTCGCCATCGGCTGGTCGCTGATCGGCCTCGAATTTGGCCTGGTCATCGGCCTGACCACCGGCCTGCTGAATTTCGTGCCCTATGCCGGCAGTTTTTTCGGCCTGGTGGTCGCCCTGGCCATCGCGCTGGGGCAGTTCTGGCCCGATCCGCTGCCAATCCTCATGGTGCTGGGGGTGTTTGGCGTGGTCCAGGTGCTCGACCAGACCATTTTCACCCCGCGGCTGGTCGGCAACCGGGTCGGCCTGCATCCCGCCTGGGTGCTGTTTGCCCTGCTCGGCGGCGGCTATCTGTTCGGCTTTGTCGGGGTGCTGGTGGCGGTGCCGGTGGCGGCGGTTATCGGTGTGCTGGTGCGCTTTCTGCTTCAGCAATATCTGGCGAGCAAATTGTTTGCCGGAGAGGCGGAGAGGGAGGCGGAGTGAGCCGTCAGGCGCGCCAGATGGCCTTTGAATTGCCCCATCGCGCGGCGATGGACATGGCCGATTTTCTGGTCGCACCAGCCAATGCCGATGCGGTGGCCTGGATCGACCGCTGGCCGGACTGGCCGGGCCGGGTTCTGGTGGTCCACGGTCCGCCGGGCTGCGGCAAGAGCCATCTGGGCAATGTCTGGCGCGCCCGGGTAGACGCGGCGCTAATGACGGCCACGGCGCTGAGCGGGGAGATGGTGTTTTCGCCGTGGCGCCAGGGGGCTGTCTGGTGCTTGAGGATATCGGCGCCGATCTGATCGGCGACCGGCAAGCCGAGACCGCGCTTTTCCATCTGATGAACTGGACCCGCGAACAGGGAGGCGGGCTTTTGCTGACCAGCCGCCGGCCGCCGGGCCGCTGGCCGCTGGCGCTGGCCGATCTGGCCTCGCGCATCCGGGCCTGTTCGGCGGTGGCGCTGCGCCCGCCGGATGACGCGCTGCTGGCGGCGGTGCTGGTCAAGCTGTTCGCCGATCGTCAGATTCGGGTTGGCGACGAGGTTGTCTCCTTTCTGGTCAAACGGATCGAGCGCTCCTTTGCTGCCGCCCGCGCGGCGGTGGAAACCCTTGATCGGCGGGCGCTAGCCGAGGGCCGGCCGATCACCATTCCGTTTATTAGAAAAAACATTTTGCCCTGAGCCGAGTTTGGCTACAGTGCCTTTTTCCCGCCCCTGATGCGAACAAGGAACCATGACTGTAGCGGCGCTTGATTTCGACAGTCCCGAGCGGTTTATCAACCGCGAGCTTTCCTGGCTGGCCTTCAACACCCGGGTGATGGAAGAGGCGCTCAACGAGGACCATCCTCTGCTCGAGCGGCTGTGCTTTTTATCGATCTCGGCGAGCAATCTTGATGAGTTTTACATGGTCCGGGTGGCCGGGCTGCGCGGCCAGATCCAGGCCGGCGTGGAGACCGCCAGCCAGGATGGCCTGACCCCGGCCCAGCAGCTTGAACGGATCAACGAGCGCGCCAACCGGCTGTTGGCCGACCAGCAGGCGTGCTGGCGCCATTTGTTGCCTTTGCTGCGTGCCGAGGGCCTCGCCGTGCTTGATGGCGCCGAGATCAGCGGCGCCGAGCGCGAATGGCTGGAGGATCATTTTCTCGATCATATTTTCCCGGTGCTCACGCCGCTGGCGATCGACCCGGCGCATCCCTTTCCCTTCATTCCCAATCTGGGGTTCTCGCTGGTGCTCCATCTGCGCCGTGGCAACGACGGCATGCGGCTGAACGCCCTGTTGCCAATCCCGCCGCAATTGCCGCGTTTCGTGCGCCTGCCGAGCGAAAAGGGGGTGCGCTTCATTTCGCTGGAGAATATTATCGGGTTGTTTCTGGGCCAGCTTTTTCCCGGCTATGAACAGATTAGCAGCGGTGTTTTCCGGATCATCCGCGACAGCGACATCGAGCTTGAGGAAGAGGCCGAAGACCTGGTGCGGCTTTATGAAACCGCGCTGAAAAAGCGCCGGCGCGGCCGGGTGATTCGGCTTAAGATGAACGCTGACATGCCGCGCGAGCTGCAACAGTTCGTGGCCCATAACCTGGGGGTGGCGCTGGATGACGCGGTGCTGATCGATGGTATCCTGGGGTTGGCGGGCACCAGCAAGCTGATTGTCGATGATTTTCCCAAACTGAAATTCGCTCCCTATAACGCCCGCTTTCCCGAACGCATCTGCGAACATGGCGGCGACTGTTTCGCCGCGATTAACGACAAGGACATCATCGTCCACCACCCTTACGAGAGTTTCGATGTTGTTGTTCAGTTCATCCGCCAGGCGGTGGCCGATCCCGATGTGGTGTTGATCAAGCAGACGCTTTACCGCACCAGCGAGGACTCGCCGATCGTCCAGGCGCTGGTTGAGGCCGCCGAGGCCGGTAAATCGGTCACCGCGCTGATCGAGCTCAAGGCCCGCTTCGATGAGGCCGCGAACATCAAATGGGCGCGCGATCTGGAGCGCGCCGGGGTGCAGGTGGTCTATGGCTTTTTGGAGCTGAAAACCCACGCCAAAGTGTCGCTGGTGGTGCGCTGCGAGGAAGGTTCCTTGCGCACCTATGTGCATTATGGCACCGGCAACTATCACCCGGTGACGGCCAAGATCTATACCGATCTGTCGTTTTTCACCGCCGACCCCGTTCTCGGCCGCGACGCCATGCATTTGTTCAATTTTCTGACCGGCTACGCCGCGCCCGAGCATTTCGAGAAAATATCAATTTCGCCGCATGGCATTCGCGCCACCCTGATGCGCTATATCGAGGAAGAAATCAGCCATGCCCGGGCCGGTCGGCCGGCGACGATCTGGGCCAAGATGAACTCGCTGGTCGATGCCTCGATCATCGATGCGCTCTATCATGCCTCAAACGCCGGGGTCGAGATCGACCTGGTGGTGCGCGGCATTTGCTGTTTGCGCCCCGGGGTGCCGGGCCTGTCGGATAACATTCGGGTCAAGAGCATCGTCGGGCGCTTTTTGGAGCATTCGCGCATTGTCTGTTTCGGCGCCGGCCATGGCCTGCCGTCCGATGAAGCGCGGGTATTCATCTCGAGCGCCGACTGGATGCCGCGCAACTTCGACCGTCGGGTCGAGGCCCTGGTGCCAATCGAAAATGCGACCGTCCATCAACAGGTGCTCGATCAGGTGATGAGAATCAACCTGGCTGATGTCGCGCAAAGCTGGCGGCTGGCGGCGGACGGGGTCTATACCCGCGAGAAGAGCAAGCCCGGCGCGGTCAACGCCCATAAATATTTTATGACCAACCCCAGCCTGTCGGGCCAGGGGCGGGCGGCCCATCATGGTTCCACCAGTGGCGAGCCGGAGTATTAGCCCCTTGCAGCAATCCAGAATCGGCATTATCGACGTCGGATCCAACACGGTTCGCCTGGTGGTGTTCGACGGTTTCAGCCGGGTGCCGGACGTGGTGTTCAACGAAAAAGTGCTGTGCGGGCTGGGCCGCAGCATCGCCAGCACCGGTCGGCTTCATCCCCAGGGCATGGAACTGGCCTTCGCTGCCATCCGCCGCTTTGTTTCGCTGGCCCGCCACATGAATGTCGCAACCATCGACATGGTGGCGACCGCGGCGGTGCGCGAAGCCGAAAACGGCGCCGATTTCGCCGCCACCGTCGAGCGGGAATGCGGCGAGCGGCTGCGGATTTTAAGCGGCGAGGAAGAAGCCCGTTTTGCCGCGCTGGGGGTGCAGGCGGGCGAGCCCGAGGCGGCTGGCCTGGTCGGCGACCTTGGCGGCGGCAGTCTGGAGTTGGCGGTGCTGGGCGAGGAAGGGCGCAAGGCGGTGTCATTGGCGATCGGTCCGTTGCGCCTGGCCGATATTCATGGCGGCTCGCGGCGTAAGGCGCGGCGCGCGATCGACAAGGCGCTCGATGGCGTGCCCTGGCTGGCCGAGGGGGTGGAGGCCTTTTATGCGGTGGGCGGCGCCTGGCGGGCGCTGGCCCGGCTGCATATGACGCAAAGCGGCTATCCGCTGAGCATCATTCATAATTATGAAATTCCGCTTGATGACATCATGACCCTGGCCCGAAGGGTTTTCCGGGGGGGCAAGGGACGGCTGATCCTGAACGGAGTGGCGGAAAAGCGCCTCGCCACCCTGCCGCTGGCCTCGCTGGTGCTTTATCGTCTGCTCAAGCGCATCGTGCCGCGCCGCTTCGTCATTTCGGCCATGGGCTTGCGTGAAGGCATGGTGCACGATCGGCTGGGCGATGAAATTCGCCGCCATGATCCGCTGTTGATGGTTTGCCGCGACATGGCGGCGCGCGAGGGCCGTTTCGCCCAGCATGGCGACGAGTTAATGGCCTGGATGGACCCGCTGTTTGGCGGCGAGGCGCCGCAAGATACCCGCTTGCGCCGCGCCGCCTGCCTGCTCAGTGACATCGGCTGGCGCGGTCATCCCAATTATCGCGCCGAGCTGGCCCTGTTTCAGGTTCTGCACGGTCATTTTTTTGGCATCGATCACTGGGAGCGCGCCCAGATCGGCCTGGCCCTGTTCGCCTGTTATGGTGGCGACATCGCTGAAAACTGCACCCGCACGGCGCACCGCCTGCTTAGCGAGGCGCAAACCGCGCGGGCGGAAAAGATCGGCCTGGCGTTGCGTCTGGGCCAGCGCCTTTCCGGCGGCGCGGGCGGCGTTCTGGCCGATTGCCGGCTGAGTAATGACGGCGGGCTGATCACCCTGAGTGTGGCTCGCGCCCAGGAGCATCTCCTGGGCGAGGTGGTCGAGCGCCGCCTGCAGGCGCTGGCCGGCGCGATGGCTAAAACCGGCCGGATTAAGATCGTCGATTAAGGCGCGTCAGACCACCAGAACATTGGCGAAATGCGATGGCAGCTCGGGCTCGGGGATTTGCGTCAGATCCTTGTTGATCTGGGCATGGATTTTGTCGCCAAGAAACGGTGAAACGAGCTTTCGCAGCTTGGCCAGCATCTGTGGTGAGGCCGCGATGATGATTCGGTCAAACTTCGAATCATGAAATGTGCCCTCGAGGCGTTGGGTTATTTTCTTGGCGAAAAGAGATAATTCGGTGTCTTGCGGGTCGCTCGGATATTCCATCGCATGGCGCTGGCCGCCCATGCGATCAAAGGTTCGCCCGGGTTTATCGGCTTGAATATCGCGCGCGTGAAGCATTTTGGCATCCAGGTTAAGCTCCGGGTGCGCCAGCAGTCCCTTGCCAGGCCCTTCATGGTGGAAAAATTTGGCTTCCGAGCCATTGGCGATGACGATGAGAGTTGTCGTCTTTTTCATGATCTTGTTCCACAATACCCCCCAGGTTAAGGTGGCATTATAGCATTTTTTGCCTTTTTAGCTTTGCGCCAGAACTACTTTACGAAACCTCGATCAGGGCGACCTGGCCGCCCTTGGCGGCGAGCGCCAGCCGGCCCTGTTTGAGGGCCAGGGCATCCTTGCCGAACAGTTCGCGCCGCCAGCCGGTAAGGGCGGGGACCTTGGCATTGTCATCGGCGGCGATTTTTTCCAGATCGGCGACATTGGCGATCAGCTTCTGGGCGACGCCGCTGTCCTCGGACTTGAATTTGAGCAGCACCTTGAGCAACTCGACCAGCGGCCCGATGCCGCGCGGTTTTTCCCGCCGCGCGGCGATGGCCGGCAATTGATCGCGCGGGATGTCAAGGCCGCGTTTGACGGCGGCCAGCAATTCCTCGCCACGCTGGCCATTGGCCAGCCCGCGCGACAGATTGCGGATATGGCCCAGATCGTCGCGGGTTTTCGGGGGGTGGGCGGCGATTTCGAACAGCACTTCATCGCGGATAATACGACCCCGCGGCACGTCCTTTTCCTGCGCCCGGCGCTCGCGCCAGGCCGCGATCTGGCGCAGAACGGCGTGAAACCGCGGGTTGGTGTTGCGGGTCTTGAGCCGCCGCCAGGCCTGGTCGGGCGCCAGCAGATAAGTGTCCGGCGTGGTCAGGACCGCCATTTCCTCTTCGAGCCAGGCGGCGCGGTTGTTTTTTTCTAGTTGCTTGCGCAAATTTTCATAAACCACGCGCAAATGGGTGACATCGCCCAGCGCATAGGCCAGTTGCTTGTCGCTCAGCGGGCGGCGCGCCCAGTCGGTAAAGCGTGAGGATTTGTCGACCCGTGCCCCGGTCAGTTTGGCAACCAGCGCTTCATAGCCCACCGAATCGCCAAAGCCGCAAACCATCGCCGCCACCTGGGTATCGAAAATCGGTGTCGGCAGATGGCCGGCCTGATGCAGGAAAATCTCCAGGTCCTGACGGGCGGCGTGAAACACCTTGAGCACGTTCCGGTTCGCCATCAGGTCATAGAGCGGGGCCAGGTCGATGCCCGGGGCCAATGGGTCGATAATCCAGCCGCCCTGCGGTCCGGCAAGCTGAACCAAGCATAATTTGGGCCAATAGGTGTGGTCGCGCAAAAACTCGGTGTCGATGGTGATCGCCTCGGCTTCGGCCAGGCGGTCGCAAAGCGCGGCAAGCGCAGATGTCTGAGTGATAATTTCCATGGGGCGAAAGCTATACACGCTGCGCGGGGCCTTGACAAATGCCGCCTTTCCATGCGCTTTTGCGCGCGCAACGGAATTAGCTGAAAGAGCCGCCCCATGCATCCTTACCGAAGCCATACATGCAACGCGCTGACCCTGGACGATGTTGGCCAAACCGTCCGCGTGTCGGGCTGGATTCATCGCAAGCGCGATCACGGCAATCTGGTGTTTATCGATTTGCGCGACCACTATGGTCTGACCCAATGCGTGATCGAGGCAGGCAGCCCGCAGTTTCCGCTGGTGGAAAAACTGCGCGCGGAAAGCGTGATCACCGTGACCGGGCCGGTGGTGGCGCGCAGCCAGGACACCGTCAACCCCGATCTGCCCACCGGCCATGTCGAGGTGCGCATCGACGAGGTGGTGGTGCAATCTGTCACCGGCGATCTGCCGATGCCGGTGTTTGGCGAGCAGGACTATCCGGAAGACATCCGCCTGCAATACCGCTATCTCGATTTGCGCCGCGAGCGCATGCACCACAACATCGTGCTGCGTTCCCAAATCATCTCCAGCATTCGCCGGCGCATGACCGAGCAGGGCTTCATGGAGTTCCAGACCCCGATTTTGACCGCCAGTTCGCCCGAGGGGGCGCGCGATTTTCTGGTCCCCAGCCGGCTGCATCCGGGCAAGTTTTATGCGTTGCCCCAGGCGCCGCAGCAGTTCAAGTAGTTGATCATGATCGCCGGCTTTGATCGCTATTTCCAGATTGCGCCGTGTTTCCGCGATGAGGACGCCCGCGCCGACCGCTCGCCGGGCGAGTTCTACCAGCTCGATATCGAAATGTCCTTTGTCGAGCAGGAAGACGTGTTCGCCGCCGTTGAGCCGGTGATGCATGGCGTGTTCGAGGAGTTTTCCGATCGCACGGTCACCCACCTGCCGTTTCCGCGCATTCCGTTTGCCGAGGCGATGCTCAAATATGGCACCGACAAGCCGGACTTGCGCAACCCGATCGAGATTGTCGATGTCACGCCGGTGTTCCGGGGCTCCGGTTTCGGTATTTTCGCCCGCGCTATCGAGGCCGGCGCGGTGGTGCGCGCCATTCCCGCGCCCGGCGCCGCCACCCGGCCGCGCAGCTTTTTCGACAAGATGAACGACTGGGCGCGCGCAGCCGGCGCGGCCGGTCTGGGCTATGTCATTTTCAAGGACGGTGGCGGCAAGGGGCCAATCGCCAAGAACCTGGGCGAGGAGCGGCTCGAGCAACTGTGCGACATGGCCGGACTGGGCGATGGCGACGGAGTATTTTTTGCCTGTGACAAACCGGCCGGCGCGGCCCAGCTGGCCGGGCTGGCGCGCACCCGGGTCGGCGAGGAACTGGGGCTGATTGAGGAAGACGCCTTCCGCTTTTGCTGGATCGTCGATTTCCCGATGTATGAGTTCGACGAGACCGAGCGCAAGATCGACTTCAGCCACAACCCGTTCTCAATGCCCCAGGGCGGCCTGGCGGCGCTGGAGAGCCAGGACCCGCTCGATGTTCTGGGCTATCAATATGACATTGTGTGCAATGGCGTCGAGCTGTCGTCGGGGGCGATCCGCAACCATGCGCCGGAGATCATGTACAAGGCGTTCGAGATCGCCGGCTATGAGCGCGCCGAGGTCGAGGACAAATTCGGCGGCATGTTGAACGCTCTCAAGCACGGCGCGCCGCCCCATGGCGGGGTTGCGCCGGGGATCGACCGCATCGTGATGCTGCTGGCTGACGAGCCCAATATCCGCGAGGTCACCCTGTTTCCGATGAACCAGCAGGCCGAGGACCTGATGATGCACGCGCCGGCGCCGGCCACGCTGCGCCAGTTGCGCGAGTTGCATTTGCGTATTGTCGAACCGGAAGAACCCAAGGATAGCTGAAACCGGGGGCAGGCAGATGGCGGGACCGCTCGAAGGGCTTAAAATCATCGAATTCGCCGGTCTGGGTCCGGGGCCGTTTTGTGCCATGATGCTGGCCGATCTGGGGGCCGACGTCATCCGGCTCGATCGCAAGGGCGGCACCGGCACGGATATCGCCGGTCCGCCGGGCGCCGACATCATGCAACGTGGCCGGCGCTCGGTGGTGATCGATTTGAAGGACCCGCGCGCCATCGAGACGGTTTTCCATCTGATCGAAAAGGCCGACGCCCTGATCGAGGGCTATCGCCCCGGGGTGATGGAAAAATTCGGTCTCGGGCCGCAAGATTGCCTGGCGCGCAACCCGCGGCTGGTCTATGGCCGCATGACCGGCTGGGGCCAGGACGGCCCCTGGGCGCAGCGCGCCGGCCACGACATCACCTATATCGCCCTGTCGGGGGCGCTGTGGACCATCGGCCGGCCGCCGGACAAGCCGGTGGCGCCGCTCAATCTGGTGGGCGATTTTGGCGGTGGCGGCATGTTGCTTAGCTTTGGCCTGCTCGCCGCCCTGCTCGAGGCGCAGCGCTCAGGCGTTGGCCAGGTGGTCGATGCCGCGATGGTCGATGGCACCGCCAGCCTGATGACCATGGTCTACGCCTTGAAAAATCTTGGCATGTGGAGCGAAAAACGCGGCGACAATCTGCTCGACAGCGGCGCGCCGTTTTATGAGGTCTATGAAACCGCCGACGGGGAATTTATCGCCATGGGGCCGATCGAGCCGCAGTTCATGGCTGAATTCATGGCCCGCTCGGGGCTGGACGCGGAAAAATTCGGCTCCCACTTCGACCGTTCCCGCTGGCCGGCCCAGCGGGCGCAACTGACCGATCTGTTCAAAAGCCGGACCCGCGCGGAATGGTGCGCGCTGTTCGAGGGCTCGGATGCTTGTGTCGCGCCGGTGCTCAACCCGTGGGAGGCGCCCGAGCACCCTCATCTGAAGGCGCGGGGCACGTTTGTCGAGGTTGACGGGGTGGTTCAGCCGGCACCCGCGCCGCGCTTCAGCCGCACTCCGACGGCAACGCCAAAGCGTCCGCCCCGCCTGGGCGAACACAGCCGCGAGGCGCTTGCAGCCTGGGGAATCGCACCGGGCGAGATTGACGCCCTCAAGGACGCACTAGGTTGAAATATCGATTTTGTTGCCGATATTGGGGCCGGTCGATGAGCGCTCCACTTCCTTGCGCTCAATGCTGGAATCATTGACCTCTTTGCGTTCCTCGGCGGCTGATTCCAGCGCTTCGGCGCTGCCCGAGGTGTAAACCGGCTGATTGGCGGCCGCACTTGCACTTTGAATATCCATGACACACCTTTCTTCGTTGTCTGGATCGAGTCGTGGACACAGGTTAGGCGCGTGGCGTTAAGTTCCCGTTAACGGTTGCATTTTCGGAAAATTGTCCGGAACACGGGGGTAAAATGAGCTATGCTGCGGCCATCCGCCACAAGAGTTGGCCGCCACGAAAATTGACCAACAGGGGAATTTGGCATGAGACTGCGCAAGACTGTGGTGCTGGTCGCCGTGATGGCGGGGGTATCGGGGCTGGCTGGCTGCGCTCCGAAACAAACCGGGCTCAAGGAACTGGCGCTGAAAACCACCATCGATGCCAAGACGATGCTCGATATCGCCGAGCGGTTGCGCGCTGCCGGGGAGGTTTCCTCGGCGATGCGGCTTTATCGCCAGATCCTGGCCAGTGAGCCCAAGAACGCCGGCGCCCTTTTCGGGTTGGGCACTGCTTTTTACGAAGTTGGCGATTATGCCGGCGCGGCCAAACTGCTGCGCGCCTCGCTGGAAGCCGAACCGGAAAACATCGCGGCGCGCCGCGTTCTGGCCAAGGCGCTGATCAATGCCAACCAGCCAGGCGAAGCGCTGGCCGAGCTGGAGCTGTGGCGCCAAAAGCAGCCCGATAACCCGCAAATCTATAACGCCATGGGCATCGTCTTCGACCTGCTCGACCAGCATGGCGAGGCCCTGGTTCGCTACAGTCAGGGGCTGGCGCTGGCCCCCAAGGACCCCCGGTTACGCAATAATCTGGCGCTTTCCATGGCGTTGGGGGGCGAGTTCGATGCCGCGATCGCGCTGATGCGCGAGGCCGCCGCCGACCCCGGGGCGGCGCCGCAAATCCGTCAGAATCTGGCGCTGATCTATGGCTTGGCGGGCAAGACGGAGCTGGCGCGCAAGACCTCGCGCATGGACCTTGACGAGGCGGCGACACAGAACAATCTGCACTATTTTGCCGCCCTGCGCCGGCTTGGCTCGCGCGAGCGCGCGGCCGCGGTGCTGCTCGGCAAGCCACTGGCGAAAACCGCCGCGCCGCCGGAACAAGTCCAATCAGAACAAAAGTCAGAACCGCCGGCGCCTCAACCCGCGCCCGAGCCCGTGGCCAAACCGGCATCTCCCGCTTCGGCAGCGCCGGCGCCGGCGCTGCCCTACATCGTCCGTCTGGCATCTTATAACCGGCTCGAGCGGGCGCTGACCGGCTGGCGCGAATTGCAGCGCCAGGCGGGCGGCCTGCTGGATGACGCCGAACCGTTGGTGCGCAAGGGCGAGGCCGGGCCGGGCGGCCGCCAGCGCTATCGCCTCGAGGTCAAGCAGCGCTTCAGCCGCGCCGATGCCCAGGCATTTTGCCGCACTCTGAAGGAAAAGGGTCTTTCCTGCCTTGTGGTGAAGCTGGCGCCATAATCCGATGGGAGGCTTTGTTCTGATACGGCGTGGAGCCGGCAAGCGGGCCGCGCGCACCGCCGCGCGAAGTTTCGTCGACCAGGGATTTACCTTGAATGCACGCTGTGAAAGCGCGCAATATGAGGCGCTGTTTTTCGCTCCCACCGTCGCTCCGGGAACGATGATCGTCAAGGGCGAAGGCGGCGATTTTTGCGCCGCCAGCGGCACCTTGCTTTACGCCGGCCGGCGCGGCGCGCCGGCGCTTGAGGCGCTCCATGACGCCTTTGATCCGGAAAAGATCGAGCCGGCGGATTTTCAGGGCGCCTTTTGCGTCCTTTTGCGCAAGGCGGGCCGAAGCTTCCTGTTCATCGACCGGCTGGGCGTTTACAAAACCTATGTTTCGGCCGACGGCCTGGTGTGGTCGAGCTCGTTTCTGGCTGTGGCAAGCAGCCTTGAAAAATGCCGGATCGAGCGGCAATGCGTTTATGAATATGTCTTTCAGGGTGCAACTTACGGCGATGCGACAGTCCTGCGCGACATAACCCTGGCCCGCGCCGAGCGGCTCTATGAAATTGGCGACGAGGTGCGCCAAACCACCATGCCGGGTACGTTTTCTCCATCGGGAGATGGCGGCGAGCTGGATGATCATGCCGGGCGTAATTTGCACAACCTGCGCCGCTCCTTCGGGCAGATTGTCGACCAATGGGGCAATGACATCGACACCGCCCTGTCCGGCGGTTATGACTCGCGTTTTACGCTGGCGTTGCTGCGCGAACAGGGGGCGGCGCCCCATGTCCATGTTTACGGCGCCGAGCAATCCTCCGATGTCCGGGTGGCCCGAGCCATCGCCAAGGGTGAGGGCTTTGCTCTTGACCATCAGGACAAATCCGCTCGTCCCGATCCGCCACCCGGGGACGCGCTAGAGATCGCCCGGCGTAATTTTCTGGCGATGGATGGCTGGCCTACCGACGGTATTTTCAATAATGGCGCCGATCTGGAAACCCGGCGCTCCCGTTGCCGGGATGGCCGGCTGATGCTCAATGGCGGCGGCGGCGAGATTTTCCGTAATTTTTTCTATCTGCCCGGGCGGCACTATCGGATCGGCGACATTATCAACAGTTTTTACAGCCAGTACGATCCGGCGAGCGCCAGCCCGCTTTTCGACGAGGCCGCCTATTGTGAAACTCTGGCCGGCAAGATGAAACAAACCCTGGGGGTGACGGATGACCGGCTGGAGCGCTGGCAGGTCGAGCTGCTCTATATCATCTTTCGCTGCCGCTACTGGATGGGGCGCAACAACAGCCTCAATAGCCGGCTCGGCGATGCCCTGACTCCCTTTATCGACTATGGCCTGGTTGGCGATGCGCTGGCCATTCCGCTGGCCTATAAGAACCATGGCATTCTCGAGGCTCGGATGATCGCCGCGATCAACCCGGCGCTGGCCGCCTATCCATCGGACTACGGCCATGATTTCGCCCATCCCCCCCCCTTGAAAAGACGCCTGAAGGACTGGGCGACCATGGCCCGGCCGCCGGCGCTGCGCCGCCGGCTGTTCCGCCTGAAACACCGGCGCGGACCGGTGGCGCGGCCAAAGCTGCTGGGGCCGGACTATCTGGCCGCTTATTTTCCCGATGGTTTTGCCTTCATGGCCGATTATTTCGCGGTGGACAAAATTGCTTCGGCGGACCAGTTTCAGCGTTTGTGCACCCTGGAATATCTGTTCAGGCAGCTTTCAGCAGCGCCCTGATGGCGGGCGCGGTGGTCGCTTGGCCGCCGATATCGTTAAAGAAGAAATCGCAATAGCCGGCGATGGTGCCCAGGAAACGCGCCAGACCGCTGTCATCGCGCACATAGGGCGTGTGACTGGGGGCCAGCGAGGGGCTGTGGTAGGACAGCACGAACAGCCGCACGCCGCGGCGCAGCAGGGCGCGGGTCAGGGCGCATTGCTCGGCCAGCGGGATGCCCTCGGGCGACAGACGGATGCGGTTGAGCAGGCCGGCGCGGGCCATCAGGCCGGGCAGGCGCGCCCGCTCCGCTGCGGTGATCAGCGAATGAAGGCGAGCGCCCCAGGGCGACAACAGGCCGGTGAACTCGACGCTTAGCGGAATTTCAAGCAGCGCCCCGCCCGGGCCGAACCAGTAGGGCTCGATCCCCAGGGCGGAAAAATCGGGGCCACCATCGGCGCCGAAACAACTTTTGGGCACCACGCTAAGGTCGATCTCATAGCCGTTCTCAATCAGCGCCCGGGTGGTGTTCGGCCCCACCCCGTAGCGCCCGGCGCGATAGCACGTTGGGCGCACGCCGAGGGTTTGCGTGATCCGCTCGGTCAGGCGGCGCAGTTTTTCCGCCTCCAGCGCCACCGGCAGGTTGCCGGGATAGGAATTTTTGGTGTTCACCTCTTCATCATGGGGCGGGGTTACCCAGGGGTGGAGATGGGCGCCGATGTCGCACAGGCCATCGTCAAGCAGGTCCTTGAGCGGGCCATAGCCGGCCGGCTGGTCGGCCACCGCATAATCGACCACGTAAAGCGGCTTTATGCCGTAAGAGCTGAAAATATCATGGGCGCGGTGCTGGGCGGCCATGGCGCAAACCCCGGTCTGGGCGCGCGAAAACGGCCGCGCCCAGTCGAATTCCTCTTCGGTGTCGACCACCACCATTAATTGCGGCGCCAGATCTTGCGGCAGGGGGGCGGGTTTATGGGTTGCTTTTTCGAGCATGACATTCAAACTGGGCTGGCCGGGTGGCGATCGCCTGGTGGTATAACATCACACCCTGGTTAAGAACAGGTTCCAGCCGTGGCCCACGCCGAGTTCGTCCATTTGCGGGTTCATTCCGCTTATTCGCTGTCCCAGGGCGCGATGCATATCAGCGCCATCGCCCGCGCCTGCGAGCGCCACGCCATGCCGGCGGTGGCGCTGACCGACACCACCAATCTGTTCGGTGCGCTGGAGTTTTCGGTCACCCTGAGCGAGGCCGGGGTGCAGCCGATCATCGGCTGCACCCTGCCGGTGGGCGGCGAGGAGGCGGTGCTGGCCGGCGGCAAAAAGCCCGAACCGGCCGCGGTGGTGGTGCTGGCGCAAAATGACGCCGGCTACGCCAATCTGATGAAACTGGTGAGCAAGGCCCATCTGGAAACTGATCCCGGCGAGACCCCGCAGGTGTCGCGCCAAACACTAGAGGCCTTGGGCGAGGGGCTGATCGTTTTCACCGGTGGGCCGGCCGGGCCGGTGGGCCGGCTGCTGCTTGAGGGCCAAAGGGAAGCGGCCGAGGCCTGTCTGCGTGACTATGCGGCGGCTTTTCCCGGCCGGCTCTATGTCGAGATCATGCGCCACAACCGCGAGGAAGAGAGTCGTACCGAGGCGGATTTCCTCGATCTCGCCTATCAACATGACTTGCCGCTGGTGGCGACCAATCAGGTGCTGTTTGCCGACGAGGGCATGTTCGAGGCTCACGACGCCCTGTTGTGCGTGGCGGCGGGAAGCTATGTCGGCGAGACCGACCGGCAGCGCCTGACCCCTGATTTCCGTTTCAAGTCGCCCGAGGAAATGCGCCTGTTGTTCGCCGATCTGCCCGAGGCGGTGGACAACACCCTGGTGATCGCCCGGCGCTGCGCGGTCAAGGCGCCGCTGCGCAAGCCAATTTTGCCCCGATTCGCCGATTCGCCGCGCCAGGAGGCCGAATTGCTGCGCGCCCAGGCGCGTGCCGGGCTAACTCGCCGGCTGGAGGGGAGGGCGTTGAGCGAAGAGGTGGCCAAGACCTATTGGGCGCGGCTGGATTATGAACTGGACATCATCGAGCGCATGAATTTTCCCGGCTATTTCCTGATCGTCGCCGATTTCATCCAGTGGGCCAAAAGCAACGGCGTGCCGGTGGGGCCGGGGCGCGGCTCGGGGGCCGGCTCGGTGGTTGCCTGGGCGCTGACCATTACCGATCTCGACCCCTTGCGTTTTTCGCTGCTGTTCGAGCGCTTCCTTAATCCCGAGCGGGTTTCGATGCCGGATTTCGACATCGACTTCTGCCAGGAAAAGCGCGACCGGGTGATCCATTATGTGCAGGAGAAATACGGCTACGACCAGGTCGCCCAGATCATCACTTTCGGAAAGCTCCAGGCCCGCGCGGTGCTGCGCGATGTCGGCCGGGTGTTGCAGATGCCCTACGGTCAGGTCGACCGGCTGTGTAAGATGGTGCCCAACAACCCGGCCGCGCCGGTGCGTCTGGCCGAGGCCATCGATGGCGAGCCGCGCCTGAAATACGAGCGCGATAACGACGAGACAGTGGCCCGGCTGCTTGACATCGCACTGCGCCTCGAGGGGCTCTATCGCCATGCCTCGACCCATGCCGCCGGGGTGGTGATCGGCGATCGGCCGCTCGATGAACTGGTGCCGCTTTACCGCGATCCGCGCTCGACCATGCCGGTCACCCAGTTCAACATGAAATGGGTCGAGCCGGCGGGGCTGGTGAAGTTTGATTTTCTCGGCCTCAAGACCCTGACGGTGATCGACCGCACGGTGCGCTATCTCGCCCGGCGCGGCATCACGATCGATCCCGCGCAATTGCCGCTCGACGATGAAAAAACCTTCGCCATGCTGGCGCGCGGCGACACTGCCGGGGTGTTCCAGCTTGAAAGCTCGGGCATGCGCGATGTCCTGAAAAAGATGCGTCCTGACAGCTTCGAGGACATCATCGCCCTGGTGGCGCTCTATCGCCCCGGGCCAATGGAAAACATCCCCTCGTTCATCAAGCGCAAACATGGCGATGAAGCGCCCGACTACATGCATGAATGGCTCGAGCCGATCCTGCGCGAGACTTACGGCGTGATCATCTACCAAGAGCAGGTGATGCAGATCGCCCAGGTGCTGGCTGGCTACAGCCTGGGCGAGGCCGATCTGCTGCGCCGCGCCATGGGCAAGAAGAAAAAGGCCGAAATGGACGCTCAGCGCGCCCGCTTCGCCGAGGGCGCGACGCAAAAGGGGGTAAACCCGGAAAAGGCCCAGTTCATCTTCGATCTGGTGGCTAAATTCGCCGGCTATGGCTTCAACAAGAGCCATGCCGCCGCCTATGCCCTGGTCGCCTATCAGACCGCCTGGCTCAAGGCCAATTATCCGGTGGAATTCCTCGCCGCCTCGATGACCCTCGATCTGGGCAATACCGATAAGCTCAATTTCTTCCGTCAGGAGCTTGGCCGCCAGAACATCCCGCTGTTGCCTCCCGATATCAACCGCTCGCAGGTCGAGTTTTCGGTCGAGGAGACCGGTGAGGGGAAAGAGCGCCGGCTGGCGGTGCGCTATGCCCTGGCGGCGATCAAGAATGTTGGTCGTCAGGCGATGGAGGGGCTGCTTGCCGAGCGTGAGGCGGGCGGGGGCTTTGCCGATCTGTTCGATTTCGCCGGGCGGATCGATCCCCATCAGATCAACAAGCGCCAGATGGAAAATCTCGCCCGCGCCGGGGCGTTCGACAGCCTGAACGACAACCGGGCCCAGGTCTTCCAGGCGGTCGAAACCTTGCTGCGCACCGCCAGCGCCGCGGCCGAGGACCGGGTGAGCGGCCAGACCAGCCTGTTCGGCGCTGCCGGCGGCGGGCCGCAACACCCGGCGCTGCCCGAGGTGGCGCCATGGCGGCATATGGAAAAACTGCAGGAAGAATTCGCCGCCATCGGCTTTTTCCTCACCGCCCATCCGATCGACGCCTATGCCCGGGCGCTATGCCAGCAAAAAGTGGTCAGCTCGGGTGACGTTACCGCGCGGGTGCAGGCTGGGCGGACCGGGTTCAAACTGGCCGGGGTGATCGCGCGGGTGCAGGAGCGCAAATCGGCCCGCGGCAATCCCTTCGCCTTTGTCGAGTTGTCCGATGCCGCCGGCAGTTTCGAGGTTACCGTGTTTTCCGAAATTTTAAGCAGCGCGCGCGCCCTGTTGGAGCCGGGAAAGGCCATCGTGGTCACCGTCGAGGCGCGGCTGGAGGACGAGACCGCCCGGCTGACCGCCCAGCGCATCGAGGCGGTCGAGGCGGTGGTTGCCAACGCCGGCGCGGGGATGAGCCTGCGGCTGGAAAGCGCCGAGGGGCTGGAGCGGATCAGTCAGCTTCTGGAGCAGCATCGCCGGGGCCGGGGCTTTGTCTCGCTGCTGGTCGAACTTGACGGCGGCGCGCGGCAGGTGGAGATCGAACTGGCGCAGCGTTATTCCGTCACCCCGGATATGATTGAGGCCCTGTCCCAGACCCCCGGGGTGCTCGAAGCGCGCGAAATCTGATCATGAACGATAAGTAAACCCCGTGACCCAAACCCAAAGCCAGACTGAAAAACCGCTCACTCCCTCGGCGTCCATCCTGCTGGTGCGCGATGGCGCGCAAGGGCTCGAGGTGTTCATGGTCAAGCGCCATTACCAGATCGACTATGCTGCCGGCGCGCTGGTGTTTCCCGGCGGCAAGATCGACCCTGGCGACGCCGCCCCGGAACTGGCCGCCTATTGCGCCGGCGCTGGCGGGCTGGACGACGCCATGCGGGCAATCACCATCGGCGCCATTCGCGAGGCGTTCGAGGAATGCGGCATGTTGATCGCCCGCGAAAAGGGTGCCAGCGGCCTTCTCGGCGGCGCGCGCCAGGCCCGCTTGGCGACTGACTACCGCACCGCGCTTCATGATGGCGCGGCCTCGCTGCTCGAGATCGTGACGCGGGAGAATCTGCTGCTGGCCTGTGACGAACTGGTCCGTTTCGCCCATTGTGTCACCCCCCGCTTCATGCCCCGGCGGTTTTCCACCTTTTTCTTTCTCGCTCGCGCGCCGCTCGACCATACCGCCCGGCACGACGGCTCGGAATCGATCGATTCCCTATGGGTTCGCCCGGCCGACGCCTTGGCCCAGGCCGAGGCCGGCGAGGCGACCGTGGTGTTCCCGACCCGGCTTAATCTGGAGATGCTCGGTCGCAGCGCAACCGTTGCCGACGCCCTGACGGCGGCCCGCACCCGCCCGCCGGTTACCGTCGAGCCGATGGAATCGGAGCCGGGTATTGTCACCATTCCGCCCGAGGCCGGCTATGCGGTCTCGCGGGTGCCGATCGAACAGGTCACCGGATCGTTCGCCAAAAAGTGAGGTTTCATTAGGGAAAAGGGCAAAAGCGCTTGCGCTGCGGCGCAGTTGGCGCTAAACCGCCCCCATTACACACGTGAGCTTACGGGCTGAAAGGACGCATAGTCTTTCGGTTCGCTCCGGTGCCGGTCAAGGCCGGCCGACGGCTCGCGGAGGATGAACCGGAACAAAAAGGAGTGCAGGCATGGCCTTGCCAACGTTCTCGATGCGCCAGCTTTTGGAGGCCGGCGTTCATTTTGGACATCAGACCCACCGCTGGAACCCGAAGATGGAGCGCTATATCTTCGGCGTGCGCAACCGGGTGCATATCATCGATCTGTCGGAAACCGCGCCGATGCTGCATCGCGCGCTGGTCGCCATTCGCGACATTACCGCTGGAGGCGGGCGGGTGCTGTTCGTCGGCACCAAGCGTCAGGCCTCCAGCGTGATCGCCGATGCGGCCCAGCGCTGCGGGCAATATTATGTCAATCACCGCTGGCTGGGCGGCATGCTGACCAACTGGAACACGATTTCCAAATCGATCAAGCGGTTGCGGGTTCTGGAAGAGCAACTCGCCACTGAGGCCGAGGGGCGCACCAAGAAAGAGCTGCTCCAGATCACCCGCGAGCAGCAAAAGCTGGAGCGCTCGCTGGGCGGCATCAAGGACATGGGCGGCCTGCCCGACGTGTTGTTCGTAATCGACACCAACAAGGAGGCGATCGCCTTGCAGGAGGCCCGCAAGCTGGGCATCCCCATCGCCGCGGTGGTGGATACCAATTGCGATCCCGATGGCATCGCCTATCCGATTCCGGGTAATGACGACGCCCTGCGCGCGATTAATCTTTATTGCGATCTGGTGTCGCGGGCGGTACTCGACGGCATTCAGGCCGAATTGTCCCATCAGGGGGTCGATCTGGGCGAAGCGGTGGAACCGCTGGTCGAGGAGCTGCCGGCTGAGGACCAGTCGACCGAGGACCAGCCGGCCGAGGCTGCGCCAGCCAAGGCTGCGCCAGAGGCTCCCATTGAAGCCGAGGCTCCCGCCGAGCCTGAGGCCAAGCCCGAGGCGGCCCCGGAGGTGGAAAAGGATACTGCGGAGCAACCCTCCGCCTGAGTGTTTTGAACTGGATTTCTAGCAATAGGTGACAAAATGGCTGCGATCACTGCCGCCCTGGTGAAAGAGCTGCGCGTCAAGACTGGCGCGGGCATGATGGACTGTAAAAAGGCGCTTGGTGAAACCGATGGCGATCTTGACGCTGCGGTCGACTGGCTGCGCACCAAAGGCCTGGCCGCGGCGGCCAAGAAATTGGGCCGGGTGGCGTCCGAGGGGCTGGTGGGCCTCAGCACCGGCGCCGGCGCCGGCGCGATTATCGAGGTCAATTCGGAAACCGATTTCGTGGCGCGCAACGAAACCTTTCAGCAATTCGTCAAGACCCTGGCCGACCTGGCCCTGTCGAATGAGGCCGATCTGGAAAAGCTGGTCACACTCGGCTTTCCCGGCGAAAACCGCACGGTGGCCGAACAACTCACCCATCTGATCGCCACCATCGGCGAGAACATGAGCCTGCGCCGGGTGGCCTCGATCCGGGTCGAGCCCGGCATTGTCGCCGGCTACAGCCATGCCGCGGCGGCCCCCGGCCTGGGCAAGATCGGGGTCATCGTCGGCCTGCAATCATCGGCGCCGGCCGACCGGCTCGAGGCGCTGGGCAAACAACTGGCCATGCATATCGCGGCGACCAATCCCCAGGCGATCAGCGCCGAGGACCTGCCCGCCGATGTGGTGTCGCGCGAGCGCGAGGTGCTCACCCAGCAGGCGCGCGAATCCGGTCGGCCGGAGAATATCGTCGAAAAAATGGTCGAAGGCCGGATGCGCAAGTTCTTTGAAGACTCCACTCTGCTGTCCCAGACCTGGGTGATCGACGGCGAAAGCAAGGTCGGCAATGTTGTTGCGCAGGCCGCCAAGGACGCCGACGCGCCGATCGAGATCACTGGCTTTGTCCGCTTTGGCCTGGGCGAGGGGATCGAGAAAAAAGACAGCGATTTCGCCGCCGAAGTGGCCGAAGCGGTTGGTGGCTGACCTGTGGCCCGCGCAATGCTAAGGTGGCGCCGCACCGCCTGACCGATAGTCCACCAAAAGAGGCCCGATATGCCGTCTGCCCGTCCGTACCACCGTGTTTTGTTGAAAGTCTCCGGTGAAGCGTTGATGGGCGAGCGGGCATTCGGGATTGATCTCGATACCGTCAACCGGATTGCCGGTGATGTCGCCCAGGTTGCCGGCGCGGACACGGAAATCTGTCTAGTGATCGGCGGTGGGAATATTTTCCGTGGGCTGTCCGCCGCCGCCCAGGGCATGGACCGCTCAAGCGCCGATTACATGGGCATGCTGGCCACGGTGATGAACGCCCTGGCGATGCAGAATGCGCTGGAGGCGCAACAGGTGGCGACCCGCGTGCTGTCGGCGATTCCGATGTCGAGCGTGTGTGAGCCCTATATTCGCCGCCGCGCGATCCGCCATATGGAAAAGGGCCGGGTGGTGGTGTTCGCCGCCGGCACCGGCAATCCCTTTTTCACCACCGACACCGCCGCCGCGTTACGCGCCGCCGAAATGCATTGTGATGCCTTGCTCAAGGGCACCCAGGTCGATGGGGTCTATACCGCCGATCCCAAAACCGACCCAAACGCCGAGCGCTATGAGCAGTTGAGCTATCTTGATGTGCTGGCGCGCGATTTGAAGGTGATGGATGCCGCGGCGATTTCCCTGGCGCGTGAAAATAACATCCCCATTGTGGTATTCTCCATTCACGAAAAAGGAAATCTGGCGCGCGTGCTCGCCGGCGAGGGCCGCTGCACGGTTATTGGTGAGGAGGGTTGAGCATGACGAAAAAGGCAGAGTTGAAAGATCTGGAGCGGCGCATGACCGGCGCGCTCGAGGTGTTGCGGCATGAGTTTGGCGGTCTGCGCACCGGCCGGGCCTCGGTCAGCCTGCTCGAGCCGGTAACAGTGACCGCCTATGGCTCACAGATGCCGCTTAACCAGGTCGGCACCATCAGCGTGCCCGAATCGCGTATGTTGACGGTTCAGGTGTGGGACAAATCGATGGTTGGCGCGGTCGAAAAAGCCATTCGCAACGCCGGCCTGGGGCTCAACCCGATTGTCGACGGGCAGAATGTGCGGGTGCCGATCCCCGAGCTGAACGAGGAGCGCCGGGTCGAGTTGACCAAGGTGGCGGGCAAATATGCCGAACAGGCGCGCATCGCCGTGCGCAATGTGCGCCGCGACGGCATGGACCTGCTCAAGCATCTGGAAAAGGACGGTGAGATCAGTCAGGATGAACACAAGCATCGCTCCGAAGAAATCCAGAAACTGACCGATGAGATGATCAAGCAGATCGGCGAGATATTCGCCGCCAAGGAACAGGAGATTCTGCAAGTCTAACGCCATGCCGGAGCTCCAGAAAAAGGATGAAACACTGCCGCTTCCCCGGCATGTCGCCATTATCATGGATGGCAACGGGCGTTGGGCCAAGGCGCGGGGCCTGCCGCGTATCGCCGGTCATCGGCGGGGCGCCGATGCGGTGCGCGCGACCGTACGGGCCTGCCGTGAGCTGGGCATTCCCTATCTCACGCTTTACGCTTTTTCATCGGAAAACTGGAAACGCCCACCCACCGAGGTGGACGATCTGATGGGCTTGTTGCGGCTTTATCTGCAACGTGAAATCTCGGAAATGAACAAGAACAACGTCCGGCTGCGGTTTATCGGCGAGCGCCGCGGCTTGGCGCCGGACATCATCGATCTGATCGAGCGAGGCGAGGCGCGCACCATCGGTAACGACGGCCTGACCCTGATTATTGCGGTCAATTATGGCGGCCGGGCCGAGATCGTCATGGCGGCGCGCGCCCTGGCGCGCCGGTCGGTCGCCGGCACGCTGGCCCCTGACAACATCGACGAGGACGCCTTCGAGGCCTGCCTCGACACCGCGGGGGTTCCCGACCCGGACCTGATCATCCGCACCAGCGGTGAAAAGCGGCTGAGTAATTTCCTGTTGTGGCAGACCGCCTATGCCGAACTGGTGTTCATCGACGATCTGTGGCCCGATTTCTCCAAGCGTCAGTTGATGACCGCCATTCATGAATTCAACGCCCGCGAACGACGCTACGGCGCGGCGAGTGGATAAAGCATCGCCCATAACGCCGCAGACCAACCCGCTGATGACGCGCGTGATCTCCGGCCTGGTTCTGGCCGGGGTTTCGATCGCCGCCGTCCTGTGGGGCGGCTGGCCGTTCGCCGCCCTGGTCGGCCTGGTCGCCGCTCTGGCGGCGTGGGAATGGAACGCGCTGGCCGATCCGCCGCGCGACAATCACATCGTGCTCGCCCATGGCGCAACACTGATCGGCGCCGCCGCCACCATGGCGCTCGGCGATCTTTCCATGGCGCTGACCACCTTGGGGCTGGGCAGCCTGTCGGCCTGCCTGGTGGCGAGCATGAGCCGGCGGGCGATGACCATGCCGGCGCTGGGCGGTTTTTATATTGGTCTGACGGTGGTCGCCCTGATCTGGCTTTCCGGCCGCCCCGGCGGCTCGCTGCTGGTTCTCGGCCTGCTGGTGATTGTCTGGGCGAGCGATATTGGCGCCTTTTTTACCGGCCGCGCCCTGGGCGGGCCAAAGCTGGCCGCGAAAATCAGCCCGGGCAAAACCTGGAGCGGCGCCGTGGGCGGCGTGGTCCTTGCCGCACTGGTCGCCGGCGGCTATGGGCGGGTTACCGGATTGGGCGGTAACGTCTTTGCGGCGATGATGGTGGGGGCAGTGCTGTCGGGCGTGGCGCAGGCCGGTGATCTGGTTGAATCAGCGCTCAAGCGCCGCGCCGGAGTGAAGGATTCCGGCAGCTTGATCCCCGGGCACGGCGGGGTGCTGGACCGGCTGGACAGCCTGTTTTTCGCCGCCCCTGTCGCCGCCCTGTTGTGGTGGACGCTCCAGATGGCCGGGGGGGCGTCATGACCGGCGCACCCCTGGCGGATCTTGCCCCGGCGCCCCGGCGGGTGTCGATTCTGGGCTCCACCGGCTCGATCGGGTGCAGCACCATCGATCTGATTACCCGCGCGCCGGAGCGCTATGTGGTGGAAGCGCTGACCGCCCAGAACAATGTCGACTTGCTGGCCAGCCAGGCGCGGCGCGTCGGTGCGAGGTGCGCGGTAATCGGCGATGAGACCCACTATGAGGCGTTGCGCGAGGCGCTGGCGGGCAGCGATACTGAGGTGGCCGCCGGCGAGGCGGCCCTGATCGAGGCCGCCCAGCGTCCGGCGGACTGGGTGATGGCGGGAATTGTCGGCGCCGCCGGTCTGCGCCCCACCCTGGCGGCCATTCGCCGGGGCGCCATCGTGGCGCTGGCCAACAAGGAATGTCTGGTCTGCGCCGGGGCGTTTCTGATGGCCGAGATCAGCCGTGCCGGCGCCACCCTGCTGCCGGTCGATTCAGAACATAACGCCATTTTCCAGGTGTTTGATTTCGACCGGGCGGCGGCCGTGGAGAAAATTATTCTAACCGCATCGGGCGGCCCGTTTCGCACCATGGCCCCCGCGGACATGGCGCAAGTAACCCCGCAACAGGCGGTCAAACACCCCAACTGGTCGATGGGCGCGAAAATCTCGGTGGATTCCGCGACCATGATGAACAAGGGTCTGGAAGTGATCGAGGCCTATCATCTGTTTCCGCTCGACCACGAACAGATCGAGGTGCTCATCCACCCGCAATCGGTGATCCACAGCCTGGTCGCCTATGTCGATGGCTCGGTGCTCGCCCAGCTCGGCTCACCCGACATGCGCACCCCGATCGCCTATGCTCTGGGCTGGCCGAACCGCATTCCGGCTCCGGCGTCTCGCCTCGATCTTGCCGCAATTGGCGCGCTATCATTCGAAAAACCAGATTTCAAGCGGTTTCCCGCCCTTTTGCTTGCGCGCCAGGCCTTGCAAAGCGGGGGGGTGGCCCCTACTATCCTGAACGCTGCGAATGAGGTAGCGGTTCAAGGATTTCTCGACCGGCGGATCGGCTTTCTCGATATTCCGCGGGTGGTGGAAGAGGCGCTGGGCGCGGCGCCGGGGGGATCGTTCGAATCCCTGGATGATGTGTTCGCGGCGGACAAACAGGCCCGGGGGTTCGCCCGGGCCGTGGTGAAGAGGATAGGCAAGGAGTAGGGTGCCGAATGGAGGGGTCAACCGCGGTGTTTTTTTCCGCTTTGATGTTCGTGGTTGTGTTCACCGTTCTGGTGTTCGTCCACGAAATGGGACATTACCTCGTGGCCAAGCGCAACGGGGTGCGGGTGGAGGTGTTCTCCATCGGCTTTGGCGCCACTCTTTACAGCTGGCGGGATAAATCCGGCACGCTGTGGAAAATCAGCGCCGTGCCGCTGGGCGGCTATGTCAAATTTTTTGGCGATGCCGGGGTGTCGAGCAACCCGGATGCGGAACTGTCCCAGTTGAGCCCGGCCGACAAGGCGCGGTCTTTTCACTATAAAAAGCTCGGCCAGCGCGCCGCGATTGTGGCCGCCGGGCCGCTGGCCAATTTTTTGCTGGCAATCGTGCTGCTCGCCGGCCTGTTCGGCACGGTCGGCCAGCCCTATATTCCGGCGGTGGTCGGCACGGTCGAAAAGGGTAGTGCGGCTGAAAAGGCCGGCTTTGAGCCGGGCGACCGAATTCTTCAGGTTGGCGACGAGGAAATCGAGCGCTTCGAAGATTTGCAACGCATTGTCCAGGACGCGCCGGGGGTGCCGCTGAGCATTGGCATTGAACGCAATGGGCGGTTCATGGTGCTGTCGGCGACGCCGAAGTTGAGTGTCCAGACCGACAATTTCGGTCATGAGCAGAAAATCGGTCTGTTGGGCATTTCGCGCTCGGGGGTCGATTATATCCGGCGCGGGCCGATCAAGGCGGTCTGGTATGCCGGCAAGGAAACCGTCTCGATCGTCAGGCTGACCCTGCGTGCGGTTGGGCAGATGGTGGTCGGCACCCGCTCGGCCAAAGAGCTTGGCGGGCCCTTGCGAATTGCCGAAATGTCCGGCCGGATGGCGCAGGAAGGGATTGTGACGCTGATCTGGTTTATGGGGATGCTGTCGATCAATCTGGGCCTGATCAATCTTTTTCCGGTTCCAATGCTGGACGGCGGCCATCTCCTGTATTATGCCTTCGAGGCAATAAGAGGGAAGCCGCTAGGGGAAAGAACACAGGAATATGGTTTCAGGATCGGCTTGGCGCTGGTTCTGGCGTTGATGGTTTTTGTCACGTGGAATGATTTGAACTATCTTCCCGTGGTGGATTTTTTCACCGGATTTTTTTCCTAAGACGAAGAGCTAGGTTAGGTATTTCGGTTGGGTGAACGCTTGTATCGGCCGATGGCGATCAGACTAATATTCGCGCTGTCGGCATTCTTTTTTCTCGTCGGGGGGGTGCCGGTTATCGCGCCGGTCATGGCCCAGACGAATGTGGCTCGGGCGAAGCAGCCATCGGGTCCGGTGATCATCACCGCGATCCGGGTGGAGGGCAACCAGCGGATCGAGGCGGAAACGATCCGCTCGTATCTTCTGGTGTCGCCGGGCGATTTTTACCGCGCCGCACTGGTTGACCAGTCGCTCAAACGGCTGTTTGCAACCGGCCTGTTCGCCGATGTGAGCATTCGCCGCGACGGTTCTGTTCTGGTGATCAATGTCGCCGAAAATCCGATCATCAACCGCCTGGCCTTCGAGGGCAACAAGAAGCTCAAGGAAGACAAGCTGAGCAAGGAAGTTCAGCTTCGTCCGCGCATCGTGTTCACCCGCTCCAAGGTGCAGGCCGATGTGCAGCGGATCATCGAGCTTTACCGCCGCTCCGGGCGCTTTGCCGCCACGGTGGAGCCCAAGGTTATCGAGTTGCCGCAAAACCGGGTCGATCTGGTTTTTGAAATTACCGAGGGTGCGAAGACCGGCGTTCGACGCATCAATTTCATCGGCAACCGGGATTTTTCCGACAGTGACCTGCGCGGCGAAATCCGCACCCGGGAATCGCGCTGGTGGCGGTTCCTGACCTCCGACGACAACTATGACCCCGACCGGCTGATGTTTGACCGGGAGTTGCTGCGTCAGTTCTATCTGTCCAAGGGCTATGCCGATTTCCGGGTTATTTCGGCGGTCGCCGAGTTGACGCCCGATCGCAAGGATTTTTTCATCACCTTCACCATCGAGGAGGGCAAGGTTTACACCATCGGCAAGGTCGATGTGACCAGCCAGATCCGCGATCTCGATCCCAAATTGCTGCGCCCGCTGCTCAAGAACAAGCCGGGCAGGCGCTATAACGCCAAGGAAATAGACGATACCATCGACCGGCTGACTGAGGTCGCCGGGCTCAAGGGCTATGCCTTTGTCAACATCCGCCCGCGCATTCGGCGCGAACGCGACAAACAGATCATCAACATCACTTACCGGGTGCTCGAAGCGCCGCGGGTCTATGTCGAGAAAATCAATATTACCGGCAATGTGCGCACCCTGGACCGGGTGATCCGCCGCGAGTTTCGTCTGGTCGAGGGCGATGCCTTCAATTCGGCCAAACTGCGCCGCTCGCGCCTGCGCATTCGCGGCCTCGGGTTTTTCAAGGACGTCCAGGTTGAGCAAACCGAAGGCAGTGCGCCGGACCGGACCGTCATCGAGGCTACGGTCCAGGAACAATCAACCGGCGAGTTGAGCATCGGCGCGGGCTTTTCCAGCCGCGACAAGCTGGTTGGCGAGATCAGCATTCGCGAGCGTAACCTTCTGGGCAAGGGGCAGGACCTGCGCCTTGCTCTGTCGGCGTCAAGCCGGCGCCAGCAAATCGATCTCGGGTTCACCGAGCCCTATTTCATGGGGCGGGCGATCGCCGCCGGCATTGACCTGTTCACCCGGCGCACCGATTTCCAGAACCAGGCTTCGTTCGATGAAAGCTCCACCGGCTTTAACTTGCGCACCGGGTTCGGGATTACCGAATATCTGTCGATGACCGCGCGCTACACCTTGCGCCTCGACAATATCCACAACATCAGCCCCTTTGCCTCGCGTTTCATCCTCGATGCGGCGGGCAAGTTCACCACCTCGTCGGTCAGCTACAGTCTGGGCTATGACAAGCGCAACGACCGCATCCGGCCGACCCGCGGCTATGATGTGATCTTCAGTCAGGAATTTGCCGGCGTGGGCGGCAATGTGCGCTATTTGCGCAACCGGATTAATTACGAATATTATCATCCCATGCCGTTCCTGCCCAAACTGACCTTCAATTTCTCGATGGAGGAGGGCTATATCATCGGCCTGGGCAAGGACATTCGTCTGAATGACCGCTTCTTCCTGGGTGGCGTTCGCTTGCGCGGGTTCAACATCGCCGGCGTTGGTCCGCGTACCGATGATGTGCGGGCCGATTCCCTGGGCGGGAATCTTTACTATGCAGGAACTTTCGAGATTTTCCTGCCCTTCGGCCAAAGCGAGGAATTCGGCATTATCGCCAGCACATTTGTCGATTTCGGAACCCTGGCGAAGGTTGGCCAAACCTCTCTTGTCAATGATGACGGTTCCATAATCCGAATTCTGCAAACCGGGAGCACCCGCATTTCAGCCGGTTTCGGGTTTTCATGGAAATCGCCATTCGGGCCTATCCGGTTTGATTTCGCCAAGGCCATCCGCAAGGAACCCTTTGACAGGACACAATTCTTTCAATTCAACGTAGGGACACGATTCTGATGAAACGACTATTCTCTTACGCCTTTGTTGCCGTCATTGCCCTGGTGGGTCTTGGCGTCCAGTTTTCCATGATCTCGCCGGCGCAGGCCTCCAACGCGCCGCCGGCGGTGATTATCGTGATCGACAGCCAGCTCATCCGGCGGGAATCCCTGGCGGGCAAGGACCTGCTGCGTCAGGTTGACATCATCCGCAAGGATTTCCAGGCCGAAGTCGCCAAAAAAGAAGACAGCCTGAAGGCTGGCGAGGCCGAGCTGAAGCGCCAGCGGGCCATTCTTACGCCGGAAGCCTTTGAAGACAAACGGCGGGCTTTCGAGCAGAAATATCTCGGCGCGCAAAAGGATATCAAGAGCCGGCGGGCCAAAATCGAGCTGGCGGTCAGCCGGGCGAATGACGAGTTGCGCCGGGCGCTGCTGCCGATTTTCCGCAAGGTTCTCAACGCCAAAAAAGCCACCATCCTGATGGACAAGTCGCAAACCGTGCTGGTGGGACCGGGGCTCGACGTTACGACCGAGGTAATCGAACAGCTTGACCAGGTGCTGCCGGCGATCAAGATCGATCTCGAGAAAGCCAACACGCCGTAACCGGGGCGCAAAATCAGGCAGGAGGAGCCGGCCGGTGAGCAAGACGACAAAAACCCGCGGTGTGGACATCGTCGGGATCATGGAGATGATCCCGCACCGCTATCCGTTTTTGTTAATCGACAAGGTGACGGAGCTGGAGGCCGAGCAGGCCGTCGGCATTAAGAACGTGACCATAAACTAGCCTTTTTTCGCCGGTCATTTTCCGGGGCACCCGATCATGCCCGGGGTGCTGATCATCGAGGCCATGGCGCAGACCGCGGCGGTTCT
>Ga0114931_10000231_pt1 | contig 64973 bp, 61 predicted proteins | sample 2SBtaG_FD_89579 | JGI IMG/M metagenome (GOLD analysis project Ga0114931, IMG submission 89579) | Deep subsurface microbial communities from Kolumbo volcano to uncover new lineages of life (NeLLi) - 2SBTROV14_V59a metaG | ecosystem: Environmental > Aquatic > Marine > Volcanic | place: Kolumbo... | reverse complement strand
TTCCTGTCGTAACATGCAAGAATTAATAATTATTACTATCAATAAGTTATAATATATATCCAGATTAATTATCTGTAGCGGGCCGGGTCAATCTCTGCGGGCCTGGAGGCCCTTCCCCGCGGGGCGCGGGTCTACTCCTGATCTTCGAATGCATAGGGCAGGTCTTCGATGATGAAGGCCGGCCCGGTGCTGCTGCCAAGATGCAGGGGTCCGGCATCCGCCGCCTTGATCTGCAGTACCGCCAGTGCGGCATAACCCCCGTCGGGGTGTGGCTGGGCATCGACGATACGTCCTGACGGCTGGCTGCTGTCGCCGGCCGTGAACAGCTCGTCAGCCGGTTGTGGCGGATCACTCGACTCAATTCTGCCCAGATACATGCGCCGCTTGAGGGTGCCGAGATACTGCATGCGCGCCACGATCTCCTGGCCGGGATAGCAGCCTTTTTTGAAATCGAGCCCGTCCACCAGCTGCAGGTTGGCCATCTGCGGAACAAACAGTTCGGCAGTGTCCGCGAAAATCACGGGCATGCCGGCATGGATCCCGGTCAGCCGCCAGGCGGCCAGGCCCACCGGTGCGCCGCGTACGTTCAGGGAATCCCACAAACCGGTTGCGGCATCCAGTGACGCGGCGTATATCTCGAAGCGTGGATGCACGCCGGGTACCCTCAGAATAGTGACATCACCGTGGTGAGTGACGTGATTGACCTCATTCGGTACTGAACCGACGGCATCTGTCAGTTCCTGCACAGCCGCCTCACCGGTCACACCCATGCGCAGAAAATTCTCGCTGACATCCTCGAAGGTGACATCGGCGCGCATGACATACATGCGCAGGCGCTTGATCACGGCATCCAGCGTGTCCGCAGGCAGGCGCAGGTACCAGGTATTGCCGCTGCGGAACAGCCGGAACAAACCGAGGATACGTCCCTTGGGGGTGCAATAGGCGTTCAGCTGGCTGACATTCTCCGCAACCCGGCTGACATCATTGCTGAGCTGATTTTGCAGGAATGATTCAACATCCTTGCCGTGAGCGCCAATAATCCCAAAGTACCCCAGGTCGGAAAACACCAGCCCGCTATTGATGATCTCCAGTTCCTGCTCCGGGTTACCGTAATGCGCAACCCGGCCGTCCTCAAATTCCGCCCCGGCATCAACCAGGAAGGCGTTCCAGTCTGTTTTCATTGTCTGCTCACGAGGAACTTGTATGGCCAGTAACAGTAATTCTAGAGGATCAGTTGTGACGTGTCAGTAACTCCTGTGACAGCGGGGCCGCCGCTGGTGTTCACCGGTTGGCAGTGGTATAAAAGCATACATATTCGACCCCTGACCATGCCGAACCAACGAACCGCACCCATTTATCTGAACCTGTACCGGATACGTTTCCCGGCGGGCGCCATCACCTCCATTGCACACCGGATTTCCGGTGTATCGCTGTTCTTGTCCCTGCCGTTTATGGTCTACCTGCTGGATTTGTCACTGCAGGGCCCGGGCGGTTTTGACAGGACCTTGCAGTGGCTGCAATGTGGCTGGATAAAGGCAGTCTCGGTCGTTATGGCCTGGTCATTGCTGCACCACCTGCTGGCCGGGATCCGTTTTCTCCTGATTGACATCGACATCGGCGTCACCTTGCCGTCCGCGCGGGTCAGTGCCTGGCTGGTCAACAGCATCGCGGCACTACTGGCACTGGCTTACCTGGGATGGATCCTGTGACCCATCAACCACACGGGTTACGTACCTGGATGCTGCAGCGCCTCAGCGCGATTTATCTGGCCGGCTTCCTGGGTTACTTTGTCACCCGATTAGTCCTCGGGAAGCCGTGGTCAGCCCCGGCCTGGCACGCCTGGATAACCCACCCGGCCATGCGTATCGCTGCTGCCGGGTTCATCCTGGCCTTGCTGGCCCATGCCTGGGTCGGTATGCGTGATGTCGTGCTCGATTATATTTCTCACGTGGGGCTGCGCCTGGTACTGCTCACACTGATCGGCCTGCTCCTCGGCGGCTGTGGTCTGTGGGCACTGCACGTGCTCATGGTGACAGCAGGATAATTCCATGAAAATTGCCCACCGCAGATTCGATACCCTGATCATCGGCGCCGGCGGCGGCGGATTGCGTGCCGCCCTGCAACTCTCCCGTGCCGATGCGCACGTGGCCGTGGTCTCCAAGGTGTTTCCAACACGCTCGCATACGGTTGCTGCGCAGGGCGGGGTCAACGCGGCGCTGGCCAACATCCATGCCGATAACTGGCACTGGCACATGTTCGATACCGTCAAGGGCAGTGATTACCTCGGCGACCAGGATGCCATCGAGTATATGTGCCGTGCAGCGCCACAGGCTGTCTATGAACTGGAACATTCCGGCGTGCCGTTTTCGCGGCTCGATGATGGCCGCATCTACCAGCGCAAGTTCGGCGGTATGAGCAGGAACTTCGGCGGCGAACAGGCCGCACGCACCTGTGCCGCGGCTGACCGGACCGGACATGCGATCCTGCAGTCATTGTACCAGCAGAACATCCGTGCCAGGACCCACTTCTTCGATGAATACTTTGCTGTTGACCTGATCAGGGATGCCGAAGGCTACCAGCTGGGTGCCCTGGTCATGAACATCGCCAACAGCGAGCTGCTACTGATCGAGGCCAAGACCACGCTGCTGGCCACTGGTGGTGCCGGCCAGCTGTTCCGCACCAATACCAACGCGCTGATCAATACCGGTGACGGCATGGCCATGGCCCTGCGTGCCGGTATCCCGCTGCAGGACATGGAGTTCTTCCAGTTCCACCCGACCGGCATTGCCGGCAAGGGCATGCTGATCACCGAGGCCGTGCGCGGCGAAGGCGGCTACCTCATCAATGCGGATGGCGAGCGCTTCATGGAACGCTACGCGCCGCACGCGAAAGACCTCGCCAGCCGCGATGTCGTCAGCCGCTCCATCTACACGGAATTGAAGGAAGGTCGTGGTTGCGGTGAACGCCAGGACCACGTGCTGTTGAAGCTGGACCATCTCGGTGCGGAGACGGTCCACCAGCGCCTGCCCGGCATCTGCGATATGGTGCGCACCTTTCTTGGCACCGACCCGGCCGAAATACCGATCCCGGTGGCCCCGACGGCGCATTACACCATGGGCGGGATCCCGACAAACCGCTTTGGCCAGGTCATCGCCCCGGAACAGCATGGCCCGGAGGAACCGGTTCCCGGGCTGTATGCCGCCGGGGAATGTGCCTGTGTTTCGGTCCATGGTGCAAACCGCCTCGGCGGGAATTCCCTGCTGGATATTATTGTATTCGGCCGCGCGGCCGCCAACCACATTGTCGACTACCTGCATGAGAACCGTTATCACAGACCTTTTCCGGAACACGGTACCGAACCGGCGCTGGCCCGTCTTGCGCGCTGGGAACAGCAGGGTGAAGGGGAGACCGTCGGCACGCTGCGCACCGAACTCGCGCGGGCTATGGAAGAGAATTGTGGGGTGTTTCGCACCGAGGAAATCATGCAGGCCGGGCTCGACAAGGTAAGCGCACTGGCGGCACGCATGGATGACGTACGCCTCACAGACCACAGCAGTGTATTCAACACCGCGCGCATCGAGGCCATGGAGCTGGAAAATCTGATGGATGTGGCGCTGGCCACCGTAAGCTCGGCCCTGCAGCGCAAGGAAAGCCGCGGGGCGCATTCCCGGATCGATTACCCGGAACGCGATGATGTGCAGTGGCTGCGTCACAGCCTGTATCACCGCGAATCGCGCACGGTGGACTACAAACCAGTCCGTACCAAACCGATGACCGTCGACAGCTTTCCACCGAAAGAGCGGGTGTACTAGCCAGGAGCAACACGATGAAATTTTCCATCTATCGCTATAACCCCGACACCGACACAGCGCCGGCCATGCAGGTCATGGCACTGGATGACAATCAGGTCAAACCGGGAATGATGCTGCTGGATGCCCTGCTGTTGCTGAAGGCGCAGGATGAATCCCTGAGTTTTCGGCGTTCCTGCGGTGAGGGTGTCTGCGGTTCCGATGGTATGAACATCAACGGCCGCAACGGACTGGCCTGCATAACACCGCTGGATTCACTCAAGCGGCCGGTTGAAGTGCGCCCGTTGCCGGGCCTGCCGGTGATACGTGATCTGATCGTCGATCTCGACCAGTTCTACAAGCAATACCGGGCGGTCAGCCCGTGGCTTATCAACAAGGAACCGGTCCCTGAAGTGGAACGTCGTCAGACCCCGGAGGAGCGCGCGCAGCTCGACGGCCTGTATGAATGCATCCTGTGCGCCTGCTGTTCCACCGCATGTCCGTCATTCTGGTGGAACCCGGACAAGTTCCTGGGGCCGGCGGCCTTGCTGCAGTCCTGGCGCTTTCTTGCCGACAGCCGCGACCAGGCCACAGATGAGCGGCTCGCCGGTCTCGAAGGTCCGTTCAAACTGTTCCGTTGCCATACCATCATGAATTGCGTGGAAGTCTGTCCCAAGGGACTGAACCCGACACGTGCCATTGGCCGTATCAAGGAGTTGATGGTCAAACGATCAATGTAGGTGCGAGCTGACACCTGCGCTAAACAGATGAATATTCCGACAGAAAAATCCGACCACACCCGTAATCGCCTTGCATGGCAATGCCGTCGCGGTATGCGCGAACTCGACGAACTGCTGCTGGGGTTCCTCAAGCAGCGTTACCCGCAGCTCGGGGCAGGGGAGGTCAATACCTTTACCCGCCTGCTCGAATATCCGGACAGTGTCCTGCTGGAATGGCTGACGGGGCACATGGTCCCGTCCGACAAGGATGTCGCACACATTGTCCGGGAAATACGCCACACCGCTGTCTCTTGAGCCGCACGGGTCACGTCGGCTCGGCTTGTTCATCATGATCATTCATGGTGGCGCCTTGCTGGTGCTGCCATTCACGGACCTGGTATTACCGGCGTCAGCTTCCGTCGCATTGGCCCTGGCCTGGAGCTTTTCCCGGTGCTGGCGTACCCATGTGTCCCTGTCTCATCCGGCTGCCATCCGTCAGTTGCGCTGGGGTGATGGTAATCACTGGCAGCTCACCCGGCGCGATGGCGCAATGCGACACACAGCCCTGCAAACGCGTGTATTTATTCACCCGCGACTGGTCATTCTGTGTTTCCAGGATGCCTGGTGGCGATCATCCTGTGTCGTGCTGACTGCTGACCGGCTGAGTCCGGAGACCTTTCGCCGTTTGCGCGTGCGCCTGCTGATCGAAATCAAACAGCTTGCCGCCGGTTCCTGCTCATGAATAATCTGTTGACTGCAGGAGCGAATTTACTCGCGAAGCGTTCGCCCGCAAGCGGGCTCCTGCAGTTGTGCCGCCTGCTTATCGCTATATTTGCAATAGTACTTACCGCCTGCACCGCGCCACCGGATGACGTCATCCGCTTCGGTCTGGCCAGTGATCCGGCCAACCTCGACCCGCGTTTTGCGACCGATGCCACCTCGGCACGCATTAACCGCCTGCTATACCAGCGGCTGGTGGATTTTGACGAGAATCTCCGGCCGGTTCCGGCATTGGCCACATGGCAAGTGCTCACGCCCCGGCAGTATCGCTTTACCCTCAAGCCGGGGCGTCGCCCGTTTCAGAATGGCCGGCCGCTGATTGCCAGTGATGTGGCCGCAACCTACCGGTTTATCCTCGACCCCGGCAATGCCTCGCCACACCGCAGCGCCCTGCAACTGATCAAGCGCATCGAGGTGCTCGATGACGACACGCTGGACTTTTATCTTGTGCGCCCGGACCCGCTATTCCCGGGTTACCTCGTTATCGGTATCGTCCCGGCGCAGTCAATGGCAATGAATGCCCCCCTGCACCGGGAACCGTTGGGCAGTGGCCCCTTCCGCTTCAATGCATGGCCGGAACCGGGCCGCCTGCAGCTGATGCGCCGCGCAGACGGACAGGTGGTGGAATTCCTGCGTATCGGAGATCCGACAGTGCGCATCCTCAAGTTACTGCGTGGCGAGGTAGACCTGCTGCAAAATGACCTGTCCGCGGAGATGCTCGATTACCTCGGGCGACAGCCGGGCATCACGGTCAGCTATCGGCCGGGCAATAATTTCTCCTACCTCGGTTTCAACCTGCAGGACCCGCTGACCGGTCGCCGGGAGATCCGCGCAGCTATTGCCAGTGCCATTGATCGGCGGGCCATTATCGACCACCTGTTAGGCGGCCATGCCCGGATGGCAACAGCCCTGTTGCCGCCAAATCACTGGGCCGGCAACCCGGCACTGGTTCCCGTCGAATACGACCCGGAGCACGCCCGCCAACTGCTTGCACATGCCGGTTTCAGCCGCAAGCATCCCATGAAACTGCAGTACAAGACATCAACCGACCCGTTGCGCATCCGGATCGCTACTGTTATCCAGCAGCAGCTCACGAACGTCGGTATCGACATGAGCGTGTCGAGTTATGACTGGGGGACCTTTTACGGAGACATCAAGGCCGGGAATTTCCAGATGTACAGCCTCGCCTGGGTCGGGATCAAGACGCCGGATATCTTCCGCTATGCGTTTCACAGCAGTTCACTGCCGCCGGAGGGCGCCAACCGCGGCCGGCTGGCCGATCCCGTGCTGGATACATTGATTGAATCCGCTGAAAGGGGTTTGACGCTGAAACAGCAGGCGGACTATTACCGTCAGATCCAGGCACGGCTGCTAACGCAACTGCCATATATCCCCCTGTGGTACGAAGACCACTTTGTCGCCATGCGTAACACCGTCACCGGTTACCGGCTCGCCAGTGACGGCAACTATGACGGCTTGCGGTTTATAAAACGTGTTCACTAACCGCGGGAGAATAATCAACCGGTATAATCCCCCCATGCCCGCCAACCCGTATCTCATCAAGGTCAGCACCGACGAACAGCGCCTGCAGCTGTTAGAAGACGATAAAATTGTCATGGATGTGGCGGTCTCAACCGCCCGCAACGGGCCGGGTGAGGCTATCAACAGCGAATGCACCCCGCGCGGTTGGCACCGCGTTCGCGCCCGTATCGGCGAGGCCTGCCCGGTCAATACCGTGTTTGTCGGCCGTCGCCCGACCGGCGAGTTCTATACCGCGGAGATGCGTGCCGAAAATCCCGGGCGTGACTGGATCATTACCCGTATCCTGTGGCTGTGCGGCGAGGAACCCCGTAAAAACCGGCTGGGGGAGGTCGACACCATGCGCCGTTATATCTACATTCACGGCGCCCCGGATGACGACCCGATGGGCGTCCCAACATCCCATGGCTGCGTGAAGATGCGTAACACGGAAGTGATCGAGCTGTTCAACACCGTGCCAGTCGGTACGCCTGTCCTGATCCAGGAAACCCCATTGTAGACCCGCGCCCCGTGAGGAAAGCCCAGGCACCCTGGAGGCCGGAAAGGACTGCTCCTGCCGTTTGATGGATTCCTGTCCCCGGAGGTCAGTGCTGCCGGGCGCCGGCCTGGATGGCAATCAGATCGTCGAAGCGCTTGATCAGTGTCAGCAAGTCGGCGGTCGGCGGATCGTTCCTGTGGAGGTACTCCCGGGCGTATGTAAAAATGCCGCTTTTCCTTGGCAGCGGTTTGCTGTGCTCCAGAATCTGCTTCACGCGTGGCAGGAAGATCCACTGCAGCCACTGCTCAAAACGCAGGGTATCAAGGCAGAAAGGCTGTGAACTGCCGAGGGCTTTCCGGGATGGCTGGTTGGCGTCCCACTTGCCGCTGGTCCGGAGAATCGCCTCGACTTCCAGCAGAACGTCGGCAATGCGGTTGGGGATATCGTGCATGGGGAAATTATACCTGCCGGGCATTTCCCGTGAAAATACCCGTTTTTCATGCCTGTCACGCCGGCTAACGGCGATCCCGGTGCGGCCATGCCGGCAATGAGGCCGGGTTTCATGGATTTATCGCCACATTCGTATATAATCCCGCGGCTGACTTTGAACCTAAATGCGTGTTATCGGGATATTTTTTACCGGATGCCGGGGATTGAACCGGTCAGACGGGCGCATGTCGATGAATAAACCCTATTACGAGTAGCCGGAAAATGACTGATTTAGCCCAGTACAGAAACATCGGTATCTTCGCCCACGTGGATGCCGGCAAAACGACCACCACGGAACGTATCCTGAAACTCACTGGCAAGATCCACAAGACCGGCGAGGTACACGATGGCGAGGCGACCACCGATTTCATGGAGCAGGAACAGGAACGTGGCATTACCATCCAGTCAGCGGCCACCAGTTGCGAGTGGAACGAGCATCGCCTGAATATTATCGATACCCCCGGACATGTCGACTTTACCATTGAGGTATATCGCTCCCTGAAGGTCCTTGATGGTGGTATCGGCGTATTCTGTGGCTCCGGCGGTGTGGAACCGCAATCCGAGACCAACTGGCGTTATGCCAACGAGTCCGAGGTTGCGCGCATTATCTTCGTCAACAAGCTGGACCGCATTGGCGCCGATTTTTACCGCGTGGTTGCGCAAGTTGAGGATATTCTCGATGCCAGGCCACTGGTCATGGTCCTGCCGATCGGCATCGAAGATGACTTCACCGGCGTTGTTGACCTGCTGACTCGCAAGGCCTGGGTCTGGGACGACTCCGGTGACCCGGAGAAATATGAATTACAGGACCCGCCGGCCGACATGGCCGATGCCATTGAAGAGTGGCGCGAGAAACTGATCGAAACCGCCGTCGAGCAGGATGATGACTTGCTCGAACAGTACCTCGAGGGTGAAGAACCATCTATTGATGACCTCAATCGCTGTATTCGCAAGGGCACCATTGCGCTGGATTTCTTCCCCACGTACTGCGGCTCGGCCTTCAAGAACAAGGGCGTGCAGCCAGTCCTGAATGCAGCCGTGGACTTCCTGCCGAACCCGACCGAGGTCAAGCCACAGCCGGAGGTTGACCTGGAAGGCAATGAAACCGGCGAATTCGCACTGATCGATCCTGATTACCCGTTGCGTGCACTGGCCTTCAAGATCATGGATGACCGCTTCGGTGCATTGACCTTTATCCGCATCTACTCGGGCAAGCTGGAGAAGGGCATGACCGTGCTCAATACCTATACCGGCAAGACCGAGCGCATCGGACGCATTGTCGAGATGCATGCCGACTCGCGCGAGGAACTCACCAGCGTCCAGGCCGGTGATATTGTAGCCGTCATCGGCATGAAAAATGTCCAGACCGGACACACGCTGTGCGACCCGAAGCAACCGGCCACGCTGGAACCCATGGTGTTCCCGGACCCGGTGATTTCCATGGCCGTCGCTCCCAGGGACAAGGCTGCCGCCGAGAAGATGGGCATCGCGCTCGGCAAGATGATCCGGGAAGACCCGTCATTCCTCATGGAGACCGACCAGGACAGTGGCGAGACCATCCTCAAGGGCATGGGTGAGCTGCATCTCGATATCAAAATCGATATCCTGCGGCGTACCCACGGCATCGACGTCGAGGTTGGCAAGCCGCAAGTGGCCTATCGCGAGACCATCACCCAGCGCGCCGAGGATAGCTACACCCATAAGAAACAAACGGGTGGCTCCGGCCAGTTTGCCAAAATCGAATATGTGATCGAGCCGGGTGAAGCCGGTAGCGGTTATGAATTCGAATCAACCGTTACCGGTGGCACCGTGCCGCGCGAATTCTGGCCCGCGGTTTCCAAAGGCTTCGAGAAAAGCATGGTGAAGGGCGTACTTGCGGGTTATCCCTGTCTCGACTTCAAGGTAACCCTGCTGGATGGTGGCTATCACCCGGTCGACTCATCCGCCGTGGCCTATGAGCTTGCCGCCGCCGCTGCCTACCGTCAGACCATGCCGAAGGCTGGCCCGCAGATGATAGAACCGATCATGCGCGTGGATGTGTACACGCCGGATGATTATGTTGGTGACGTCATCGGTGACCTTAACCGCCGCCGCGGTATGATCAAGTCCCAGGAGGCAGGCGCCACCAACGTGCACATCAATGCCGAGTGTCCGCTGAGCGAGATGTTCGGCTACATCGGCGACCTGCGTACAATGACCTCCGGCCGTGGCCAGTTTTCCATGGAATTCCTGCACTACATGCCCTGTCCGAGAAACGTGGCCGAGGAAGTCATCAAGGAAGCGAAGGAACGCGAGGCCGCGAAGAAGTAGGATCCGTGCCTCGCAGGAAATGCCATTCCCCGCCGTTTACGGCGTGACTTGCAGGAGCGGGCTGGCAATCTTCCACCCGGTGGAATGATAAACACATCAAGCAACTCGCTATCTGTCTGAAAAAACGCTGGCCAGTCACGGCCATCCTGCGCATAATGTGTCGCTTTTTTCGGGGCATGATTATGTGGTTCAGAAACCTGCAATTGTATCGACTCGGGCAAGCCTTTGATCAATCACCGGAAGCTCTGCATGAGCGTCTGCAGGCACAGGCCTTCCAGGGTTGCAGCCGCATGGAATTGGTTGCCTCCGGCTGGGCGCCACCGCTCGGGCGTCACGGTGAACTGCTGGTCCATGCGGCCGATGCCTGCCTCATGATCTGCCTGCGCAAGGGTGAGAAGATCATTCCTGCCGGGGTCGTGAACCAGTTGCTGGATGACCGGGTGGCGGAGATCGAGGTAAGTGAGGCCCTCGAGGTCTACCGGCGTGAACGCAGGCGCCTGAAAGATGAAATCATCGCTGACCTGTTGCCGCGCGCCCTGACCCGGCATACCGACCTGTTTGCCTGCCTCGATACCCGCAGCGGGCTACTGATAGTGGACACACCAACGACCTCAAATGCGGAAGACCTGATCAGCCGGTTGCGCGCCACCCTGGGTAGCTTCAAGGTAACGCCACTGGAGGCACACGAGTCGACGACCGGCGCCATGACCCGCTGGCTGAACGGGGCGCCGTTACCAGCGGACTTCACACTGGGTGATAGCTGCGAACTGAAACACCCGGATCCCGCCGGTGGCCAGGTGACCGTCAAGGGCCAGGAACTGACGTCAGGTGAGGTGCGCAATCACATCAAACACGGCAAGTACGCCGTCAAGCTGGCCCTGTCCTGGAAGGAGCGTCTGTCATTCGTGCTGCAGGACGACCTGTCCATCAAGCGGCTGAAATTCGAAGACGTGATCAGGGAAGCGGAAGGAGATACCGCTGCAGATGATTATGCCACCTGTTTCGACCGGGATTTCTCGTTGATGACACTGGAACTGGCCGCGTTTTTGCCGGAATTGCTGGCGTCGCTGGGTGGAGAGGCGTTGCCGGAGGCGGCGTGACATCCTTTATTCCTCACCCACCACCTCGTTTATAAACAGATCCAGCCCCCGAATATAACGATCACCACTGAGCATAAACCCGTCACTGTGGCTGCCACGCAGTTCCAGGAACTGTTTCGGCTCATTGGCAGCTTCAAATAGTTGCTCACCGTTCGAGTATAAAATAATTTCATCATCCGGGCTGTGGACGATTAATATCGGGCTATGGATGTCCGCCAGTTTCTCCCGGCTGTTGTAGCGGTAGCGGCTGAGCCAATACACCGGTAACCAGGGATAGAGCCTGGCAGCGACATCGGGCACCGAGGTAAAGCCTGATTCGAGGATCACACCGGCGGTGGTCTGCCGGGACGCGAGGTCGGCGGCAATGGCAGCGCCCAGTGAGCGGCCGAACAGGATGATGTGCTCCGGGGCAATAGCGCGCTGCTCCACGAGGTACTGCCAGGCAGCATCGACATCCCGGTAGGTACCTTTCTCTGTTGGCTTGCCGGTACTCTGTCCGTAGCCGCGGTAGTCGAAGATAAGTACGGACAGGCCCAGTTCGTGGAACACCCGGATGGAGTCCAGCCGGTGGGAGATATTGCCGGCATTGCCATGGCAGAACAGGATTGCGCCGCGCGCGGGGCCGGCCGGGATGAACCAGGCGTCGAGTCGTTCGGCGTCGCTGGTGATGAGGGTAAGCGGTTCATAGTTCAGCCCGATGGCGGCGGGAGTGGCCTCGATCTGCCGGGTGGGCAAGTAGAGCAGGTTGTGCTGGTAGAAGAATATTGCAGCCGCAACTACGGCATAGCCGATGGCGAGGACTGATACGGTGGACAGTAGGGCGTTCATTGAGGGAGTTCTTTTTGATCCCCTCTTTCCTCAGAGGGTGTCGCAAAAGGTGTTCGTGCTACCGCAGGGTGCGCCGTGCGCACCATTCTACACAAAGAGTTATGCTTCCCGAACGGTGCGCACGGCGCACCCTGCATTGCTTTTACAACACCCTCCCTCAGGAGGGGTGGGATTACATCCTGATTAAGACAGCTGTGTGATTGGGTCCTATAATACGCCAGAATTGAGGCAAAACAGATAACAATGCTGACATTCCTTGTGCAGCGCCTGCTGGGCGCACTGGTCGTGGTGGCCGGTGTGGCGACACTGGTGTTTCTGCTCATCCATATCGTACCGGGTGACCCGGTGGAGGTCTTGCTGGGTGAATCCGCCTCGGTCGCCGACCGTGAGGCCTTGCGTGTTGCACTCGGGCTGAACCTGCCGATTACGACACAGTACATGAATTACCTGCACGGCCTGTTGCACCTTGATCTTGGTACCTCGTTTCATTTCCGCCGCCCGGTGACGGAGCTGCTGCTGGAACGGTTGCCGGCAACGCTGGTGCTGGCTGCGGTTACACTGGTGCTTACGGTCATTATCTCTCTGCCACTGGGTATCCTTGCCGCAGTCCGCAAGGACACGGCCGTCGATACCGGCGCCATGACGTTTTCCCTGCTCGGTGTCTCCATCCCCAACTTCTGGCTGGGTCCGCTGTTGATCCTGGTGTTCTCGCTGTGGCTTGGCTGGTTCCCGGTGAGTGGCCGCAGCGGATTCGGTTCGGTCATCCTGCCGGCGGTAACACTCGCCACCAGTCTGGCCGCCATCCTGTCGCGTATGGTGCGCAGCAGCCTGCTGGAAGTCCTTGGTGAGGATTACATACGCACAGCGCGTGCCAAGGGTCTGCCGCCGACCACCATCCTGCTGCACCACGGCCTGCGCAATGCCTTGTTGCCGGTCATTACGCTGTTCGGTTTACAACTCGGCGCCTTGCTGGCCGGCGCGGTAATCACCGAGACGGTGTTCTCCTGGCCTGGTATCGGACTGCTTACCATCGAGGCAATCCAGTCACGCGATTACCCCGTCGTACAGGCCTGCGTATTGTTGATCGCAACCGGGTACGTCTTCATCAACCTGTTGACTGATATCGCCTACGCCTGGATCGACCCGCGCATCCGGCTGGGAGAGGGCACCTGATGCGCATGCCGCTCTCCATGGGTATCCTCGGCCTGTGGGCATTGTTCGCCATCAGCGTGCAGTTCCTGCCGTTGACACCGGACCTCATCCACCTCAAACAGATCCTCGCACCACCGGCGCCGGACGCGTGGCTGGGTTACGACGATCTTGGCCGCTATATCGGCGAGCGCCTGCTGGTTGGAGCGCGAACCTACTTCCTGGTCGCGTTCTGGGTCGTGTTGCTGTCTGCAGTTATCGGGACATCCATCGGGACGCTGAGCGCCTGGCACGGTGGGTACTGGGACAAGCTCATTGTGCAGGTGATCGATATCTTCCTTGCGTTCCCCGGTATCCTGCTGGCGATCGCGCTTGCCGGCCTGCTGGGTCCCGGTATCGAGAATGTAGTGATGGCGCTTGCCACAGTAGGCTGGGTCGGCTACGCGCGGCTGGCGCGTGCACAGGTACTGTCACTCAAGCACCGTGAACATGTGATGGCCGCGGAGGCGCTTGGAACCGGTAAACTACGCATCATGACCCGGCACCTGTTACCACTGATGGCTGCACCGCTGATTATCGAGGCGACCTTCGGGGTTGCTGCTGTGGTGATCGCAGAGGCCGGCCTGTCGTTTCTCGGCCTCGGGGTACAGCCGCCGGATGCCTCCTGGGGGGCCATGATCCGCGACGGCACGCGATACATGCTGGTGGCTCCGCACATGGTGCTGGCGCCCGGTGCGACCATCTTTGCCGTGGTGCTTGCCGTCAACCTGCTGGGTGACCGGCTGCGCGACTGGCTGGATACACGCACCGTATCACAGGGAGTGTCCGCATGACGCCTGGCCCACTGATGCTGGATGTTGCCGGCACGGAACTGACTGTCGAAGACCGCGAACTGCTTGTGCACCCGGCCGTGGGTGGCGTCATCCTGTTCACGCGCAATTACGAATCACCGGAGCAGCTAACAGCGCTGGTCGATACTATCCATACAATACGTGATCCGCGCGTGCTGGTCGCCGTTGACCAGGAGGGTGGACGGGTGCAGCGCTTTCGCGAGGGCTTTACACGGCTGCCACCGTTATCCTGTCTCGGAACACTGTATGACAGCGACAAGGCACGTGCCAAACATCTTGCACAGACCATGGGTTGGCTGATGGCGGCCGAAGTGCGCGCCGTCGGTGTGGATATCAGCTTTGCTCCGGTGCTGGATCTGGACTACGGCATCTCCAGGATTATCGGCGACCGGGCGTTACACCGGCGTCCGGAGAATGTTGCGGAACTTGCACATGCCTATCAGGCGGGCATGCACGAGGCCGACATGGCGGCGACCGGCAAGCACTTTCCCGGACACGGCGCGGTTGCGGCTGACTCACACCTCGACTTGCCCGTCGATCCGCGCCCGTACGAAGATATCGTACAGTGGGACATGCTGCCGTTCGAACGCATGATCCACTACGGACTGGCCGCCGTGATGATGGCGCACATCATCTATTCCGAAGTCGATGCCAGCCCGGCGGGTTTTTCGCGTTTCTGGGTCAAGGCGGTGCTGCGCGACACACTCGGATTCCAGGGGCTGGTGTTCAGCGATGATCTCAGTATGGCGGGCGCTGCCTTCGCCGGTGATCACGTGGCGCGTGCCAGTCTGTCGCTGGAGGCCGGCTGTGATATGGTGCTGGTCTGTAACGATCGGGACAACGCGGTCGCGGTGGCTGAGTCACTGGAAAGCTATTCCAATCCGGTATCACACACACGTCTTGCGCGCATGCACGGCCATGTTGCGCCGGGATTGAATGAGCTGCAGCTGAATCCACGCTGGGCGCAGGCCGTTGCGGCTGTACAGCGCTGCGAGGGGATGCCGGAGCTGGATCCGGATATATAAAATGATTGATGCATCTGTCGGGTTAGCCGCAAAGCGGCGTAACCCGATATGTATTACGTATATTCAGTAACTTATGTAGTCTATGTTATCTGATTTATAGGAAGTGGTGATGCCGGACAATGCACTCTATCAAACACTGATCGACTGGACGGGCGACAATGCCTGGATTGTTCAAGTATTCGTTGTCGTGTTCCTGGTGCTGCTGTTCAACCTCGTGCTGCGCCTGGCGTTACGTCGCCTGCAGCAAAAACTGCAAATCACCAGCACTCCCTGGGACGATGCGTTTGTCGGGGCACTGCAACGGCCGCTCAACCTGATGGTATGGATTATTGGCATCGCATTCGCGGCCGAGATCGCCCATGCAGAAACCGGGGCAACCATCTTTACGGCCGTCGCCCCGATTCGAAATGTCGGCGTGATCATCTGCATCACCTGGTTTTTGCAGCGCCTCATAAAGCAAGTACAAATCAATATCGTCAAACGCAGCAAGAGCAAGGAGCACCCGCTTGACCAGACTACGGTCGACGCCATCGGTAAACTGGTGCGTGCCTCGGTCATGATTACCGCCACCCTTGTGGCCTTGCAGACCCTCGGTTTCAGTATATCCGGTGTACTCGCCTTCGGCGGCATCGGCGGTATCGCCATTGGTTTTGCCGCCAAGGACCTGCTGGCCAATTTCTTTGGTGGCCTGATGATCTACCTCGACCGACCGTTTACTGTCGGTGACTGGGTCCGGTCACCGGATCGGGAGATCGAGGGGACGGTGGAATACATCGGCTGGCGTCTGACACGTATTCGCTCCTTCGATAAACGTCCGATCTATGTACCGAACAGCATCTTCTCGACTATCGCCGTGGTTAACCCGTCGCGTATGACCAACCGGCGCATTAATGAAACGATCGGCATTCGTTATGTTGATATCGACAAAATGCAAGCCATTGTGGGTGCGGTAAAGGCCATGCTCGAGGCACATCCCGAAATTGATGCCGGCAAGACACTCATGGTGAACTTCAACAGTTTTTCTGCATCATCTGTGGATTTCTTCATTTACACCTTTACCCATACCACCAACTGGGCGTACTACCATGAAGTCAAGCAGGACATCTTGCTGAAAATCAGTGACATTATCATCGGGCAAGGCGCCGAAATCGCGTTTCCGACATCGACGCTCCATGTGCCTGATCCGGTACTGCTGGCCGGGGATCCGTCCACGGGTGTTCCGATGGGCGCAGACAGTTGAACCAGCCCGGACAACCGGCAGACCTGGATGTCGTCCGTGACCACGCTGAACTTCTGTATGGCCCGGAGGACATCGACGCTGCACTGGATCGCATGGCCACGCGCATTACTGCGGAGCTGTCCGGCAGCCGGCCGGTGGTCCTGTGTAATCTCGTTGGCGCCGTCATTCCGGCCGGACACTTGTTGACACGACTTGATTTTCCGCTCGAGATTGACTATCTGCATGTAACCCGCTACGACGGCGGTACCACAGGCAGCGAGCGCATTGACTGGCGGTGCAAACCCCGTATCCCGCTCAACGGGCGCACGGTCCTTGTCATCGACGATATTCTCGATGAAGGACATACCCTGGGTGCTGTGATCGACTGCTGCCGTACGGCCGGTGCCGAACGGATATATTCAGCCGTGCTGGTCAGGAAAAAACATGATCGTGGTTTGATGCTGCCAGTCGATTGCGTCGGCCTTGAGGTCGATGATCGTTACGTGTTTGGCTTTGGCATGGACTACAAGGGCTATATGCGGAACCTGGACGGAATCTACGCGCTGGACGAGAGCAAGGATTAATTCAATTAGGGGAAAGTGCAGCCTGGGTTACGATACGTAATTGCTTGTGGCGGAAAATTCAGGGTGCGAAGCTATACGCACCTGACCCAATCTGCTGATTATTCCATTACAATCGGGATCTGATAAAGAATCAAGGAAAATACATGGCGGATCTGGCAATTCTCGGCGGTACCGGATTGACCTCACTGCATAACCTGAGAATCATGCGGCGCGAGGTCGTGCATACGCCCTATGGTGAACCATCCGGCGCCCTGACATTCGGTGAACTGAGCGGTAATGAGGTTGTATTTCTCGCACGCCATGGCTACGGACATACTATCCCTCCGCACATGGTCAACTACCGTGCCAACCTGTGGGCGCTGAAGCATGCGGGTATCAAATATATTATCTCGATCTGCGCCGTCGGTGGCATTCGCAACGATATAGATCTGCAGAGTCTGGTGATACCGGACCAGGTCATTGACTACACTTGGTCACGGCACCATACCTTCTTCGAGAAAGACCTCACCCACGTCACCCATATCGATTTTACCCATCCGTACTGCGAAGAAATGCGCAGCGCACTTGTCAGGGGGGCAGCCAGTGCCGGTATCGATATCATTCAGGGTGCTACTTATGGCGCCACACAGGGTCCCAGGCTGGAGTCGGCAGCGGAGATCGACCGTATGGAACGCGATGGTTGTGATATGGTTGGTATGTCCGGAATGCCGGAAATCGCACTCGCGAGGGAACTCGGCCTCTGTTATGCCGCTTGCGCGGTCTGCGCGAACAAAGCGGCGGGGCGCGGTAACGGAGATATCGAAATCAGTGCAATCAGGGCATCTCTCGAGGAGTCCATGGCCAGGGTCAGGCAGGTACTGGAGCACACAATCACCGCGATCTGTCGTTAACGGGGAGACCGTGCCATGCAATCCGTTCCACTGACCCGGGCCTGCAGCATTCTGCTGCCGGCACTGGTTCTGCTCGTCATCAGTTCCTGTACCTCACAGAAACACGCCCCGGTCACCCGTGACCAGGCAACGATCGACTATGAATTGCTACTGACCCTGCCGAGTGAACCGGTTTCCTGGGAACAAGCGGTCAAACCGGTGCTGGAAAACCGCTGCATGGTTTGCCATGGGTGCTACGATGCCCCCTGCCAGTTAAAATTGACATCTTATGAAGGCCTGGCCCGCGGCGCCAGCAAGATAAAGGTTTATGACGGTGAACGCATTACTGCAACAGAGCCCACGCGCCTGTTCATCGATGCGCACACTCCGGCCGAGTGGCGCGAAAAGGGGTTCCATAGCGTTCTGAATGAAGGCGAACAGAACCCGAAAACCAATCTGCAGAACTCGATCCTGTATCAGATGCTGCGTCTCAAGCAATTGCACCCGCAACCCCGGGTCGGAATGTTACCTGAGGGTTTTGACCTGGGGCTTGGCCGCGAGCAGGTATGTGCAACGCGCGATGAGTTCGGGAACTATGCACGTGAACACCCGTTATGGGGAATGCCCTATGCCATGCCCAATCTGGATAACAGGGAATACCGGATACTGGTGCAATGGCTGGCGCAGGGTGCGCCGCACCCGGAGCCTGCCAGACCCTCTGCCGGGGCACAAGCGCAAATACTTCACTGGGAAACCTTCCTGAATGCAACTTCTCTGAAGCAGCAACTGGTCAGCCGTTATCTATACGAACACCTGTTTATCGGCCACCTGCATTTTGCCAATACCTCTGATCGGGAATTCTACCGGCTGGTGCGCTCGCGCACGCCACCGGGACAGCCGATCGACGAGATTACCACCCTGAGACCCTACAGTGATCCGGGACGCCATCCATTCTACTACCGCCTGCAGCGCTACCCCTCCAGCATTGTGGCCAAAAGCCACGTCGTCTACGAGTTGTCAGCTGCACGCCTGCAGCGTTACCGTGAACTGTTTCTTGCCCCGGACTATACCGTGACGGAACTGCCAGGCTATACGCCGGAACTCGCTGCCAACCCCTTCAAGGCATACGCGGCAATCCCGCCGGGATCACGCTATCGTTTCCTGCTCGATGATGCGCGCTTCTTTATCGAGGGCTTCATCAAGGGACCTGTCTGTCGCGGACAGGTGGCACTGAACGTGATCGAGGATGACTTCTGGGTGATGTTTTTTGATCCTGACAAGGCCCTGTTTACACAGGATCCTGCCTTTCTGGATAACATGGCAGCTTACCTGCAAGTGCCGGAAGACGATGGCAAAAGCACCCTGGCGCAGGTCCGCAGCTGGGGTGACTTCTGGAAAGAACAACAGCGTTACATGAACGCCAAGCAGTCCGCTTTCAAGGCAATGCATCAGTATGACCTCGATGAGGCCATGAAATTTATCTGGGACGGCGACAACAGGAACCCGAATGCCGCGCTCACCGTGTTCCGGCATTTTGACAGTGCGTCAGTTGCCTTCGGTCTGGTTGGTGACTATCCGAAAACCGCCTGGGTCATAGACTATCCCATACTGGAACGCATCCACTACCTGCTGGTCGCCGGATTCAATGTATACGGCAACGTCGGTCACCAGTTGGCTACACGTCTGTATATGGATTTTCTGCGCATGGAAGGCGAGGACTACTTTCTCGCCTTTCTGCCCGCCGGCCAGCGCAAGCAGATCCGCGATTCCTGGTATGCGGGGCTGCGCTCCGATCGCGGCAAATTGCTGCAGGCGCCCAGTGCCTGGTTAACGGTGGAATCGGTTCGTGGTTATCAAACCGATAATCCGCAGCAGGAACTCTACCGGCATCTTGAACAGCGCCTCCATAGTGCGGCACGTCTCGACCGTGATCTGGATCGCTGCACAATCGAAGCTTGCAAGGACGACCACTCAACGGCCGCGAAAATCCGGGTCGACCGGGCCATGCGCCGGGTTGCCGCTATTAGTGGCCTGCAACTGCGTGTCTTTCCGGATCTGTCATTTGTTCATGTGCGCACGGGTGAGGCGGAACCCGATCTGGCCTACACGCTGATCCGCAACAAGGCCTACAAAAATGTTACTTCCATTCTGAAGAATGAAAAACACCGTGACCTGGAAGATCAGGCCGCAGACACACTGACGGTCGTCGACTGGCTGGAAGGTTCCTACCCGAACCTGTTCTTCGAGGTTGACCTTAAGGATATCGATGCGTTTGCAGATCGCTACCTTGCTATCAGGGAGCGCAATGATTACGAGCAGTTCGTTGCCCTGTACGGCGTACGTCGTACCAACGACGGTTTCTGGAAGGCCGCCGACTGGTTCCATGCGCAGTCGGCGCGTGAGAAACCCGTGCAATCCGGTATATATGACCTGAACCGTTACCGGAACCGCTAACCTGACCGAAGGCAACAGCCGGTTCCGTGCAGGCTGGCGCACCGAAGGGCAGGAGCGGCGCCGTGCCGGGAATCCCCCCCCTTTCCCCGCGGGGCGCGGGCCCTGCGGGGGTGAGGCACACATCCCGGCCAGCTTGACGAATCATAAAACGCTTGCCAATGGCTTTTACAACACCCTCATCAAGGCAAGCGACCACTACTCAGCAGGTTCGGTCGCTGCGGGCGCCACGGGCAGCGGATTGACAATCGCGGGATCGGCCCCTTCCATGCGCACCGCTCCCGCGGGCACCGGCATCTCGGGGGGTTCCGGTACGGCATACGGCACCACTTTGGCGATTACTCCGAACCAGGGGTGGTCAAAGTAGTGCAATTCTCCACTGCGGATGCGCCGGGTCTCCTTTAGCTCATAGACCGGCTCCGGCGTCGTCAGTGCCTGTCCCGGGATGAGAGCCGCCGGCTTGCTTAATAACAGATCGATATCGAGGTGCAGGAAACGTTCGCGTATCAGCCGGATCGTTCCTTCCAGCCGGTAGCCTGCGCGCTGCAGGCCGGGAGGCACCGTGTACGGCTGGGCCTGGTTGCGATCAAGACCGGCCTGACGCCAGGCGGTGTGCAGCAGCACATCATAGACGCCGGAACGCTGCAGCGCATCGGCGATGTTCTGCAGCGATTGCTGGTCGCGTGCCAGTTCCCTGATTCCGGTACCAGCCGGTTTGCTAAAATAATTATTCCCCTGTTCCCGCTCTGCTTGCTCACTGCGTCGCGGCCACTGCTCCCCGTCCGCCTGTGGCGAGCGCTGACGAAACACAATTACCTCTACATCGTACAGCCTTGGTTGATCCCCGGTTTCTGTCTGAGCGATTGCGGAATTCACCAAGCCGGCCAGTAACACCAGCAGCCCCGCCAGGAGCCTGTGGTGGCAGAGTATCCGGTAGCGTCCTGGTTCAAGCATTGGCAGTGTCCCTGTGTTCCCCGGTATCCAGGGAGGCAAGTATATCGGTGATCACCCGGTAACGGTCTTCCTCGTCATCAAATTTGCCGTTGAAGCGCAGCTTGCTCCCGCCTTCGAAGCGGTACCGGTCCGGGTAGTCCTGGATCAACGCTACCAGTTTTTGCGTATCGATCGCAGGGTCCGGTCCAAACAGCACTCGGCCGTCCAGCCTGCCTACCTCGATCTTCATAACACCCATGGGTTGTGCGAGGAGCTTCAGTGCAGAGACACGGAACAGACTCTTCACGGCAGCAGGTAGCAGGCCGAAGCGGTCGATCATCTCCACCTGCAGCTCACGCAGAGCGGCTGCGGTTTCCGCACTGGCAATGCGTTTATACAGCACCAGCCGGGTATGCACATCGGGCACATAATCATCCGGGATCAGTGCCGGGACCTGCAGGTCGATTTCGGGACCCTGGTGCAGCGGTTGCTCGAGTTCCGGCTGTTTCCCGGCCTGCAGTGCCTTGATAGCCCGTTCCAGCAAATCGGTATAGAGGGAATAGCCGATTTCATGGATCTGACCACTCTGTTCATCACCGAGCAGCTCCCCGGCGCCGCGAATTTCGAGATCGTGGGTTGCCAGGGTAAAACCGGCGCCGAGGTCTTCCATGGCGGCGATGGCCTCAAGGCGTTTGACAGCATCGGCGGTCATGCTGCTTCGCGGGGGTACGACCAGGTAGGCGTAGGCACGGTGGTGCGAACGTCCGACACGGCCGCGTAACTGGTGCAATTGCGCCAGGCCCAGCTTGTCGGCGCGGTTCAAAATAATGGTATTGGCGGTCGGGATATCGATACCACTTTCGATAATGGTGGAGCACACCAGCACGTTGAAACGGCGATGGTAGAAGTCGAGCATGGTCCGCTCCAGCTCGCGCTCACGCATCTGGCCGTGTGCCACTTCGATACCGGCCTCGGGCACAATTTTGGCCAGCTCCACAGCAATGCGCTCAATTGATTCGACCTCGTTGTGCAAAAAGTATACCTGACCACCACGCTTGATTTCGCGCAGGCAGGCTTCACGCAATGTGGCATTATTCCATTCCGTAATGAAAGTCTTGACGGCCAGCCGGTGGGGCGGCGGGGTACTGATGATCGACAGATCACGCAGACCGGAGAGTGCCATGTTCAGTGTCCGTGGTATCGGAGTTGCGGTCAGCGTCAGGATGTCGACCTGGGTTCGCAGTTTTTTCAGTTTTTCTTTCTGGCGGACACCGAAACGGTGTTCCTCATCGATAATCACCAGGCCGAGCCGCTTGAAGTTTACGCTATCCTGTAACAGTTTGTGGGTGCCGATGACGATGTCCACGCTGCCAGCGGTCACGCTGGCCAGCACCGTTTCCTGCTGCTTGCCGGTCTTGAAACGCGACAGCACCTCGATCCGGACCGGCCAGTCCGAGAATCGGTCACAGAAATTCTGGTAGTGTTGCTGGGCGAGCAGGGTGGTTGGCACCAGCAGGGCAACCTGTTTACCATCCTGTGCCGCGAGGAAGGCGGCGCGCATCGCGACCTCGGTCTTGCCAAATCCGACGTCCCCGCATACTACGCGGTCCATGGGCAAGCCCGACTGCATGTCATCCAGTACTCCCTGTATCGAGGTTTCCTGGTCCGGGGTTTCCTCGAACGGGAACGCCGCGGCAAATGCGGCATAGTCATCGGCCGGCGCAGCACAGGCATGGCCTTTGCGAGCGGCCCGACGGGCATGGATATCAAGGAGTTCGGCTGCGATATCATGGATACGTTTGGCTGCCTTCCTGCGCGCACGCAGCCACTGATCGCCACCCAGCTTGTGCAACGGCGCACTGTCGGGGGTTGCACCGGTGTAACGGCTGATCAGCTGCAGCGAGGCCACCGGGACATATAACTTGTCACCGTCGGCATACTCGAGTTGCAGATATTCCGCCGGAATGTCATGCATGGTGAGCGTCTCCAGTCCACGGTAACGGCCCACGCCATGCTGTTCGTGGACCACCGGGGCGCCGATGGCCAGATCAGTCAGATTGCGAACGATACTGGCCGGATCCCGGGACGGCTTGCGGCGTCGTGACTGCCGCGCACGTTCACCGAACAGGCTGGTCTCGGTGATCACCGCAACCGCCGGCTCCGCAATGATCATGCCCTGCTCCAGCGGGGCGACACACAGGCAGACCGGGCTATCAGACGCCAGGAAGGCCGGCCAGCCGGTGACTACGTCAGGGCGAATGCCAAAACCGTGCAACTGGTCAACCAGGGTCTCACGCCGTCCGGGCGATTCGGCCGTCAACAATACTCGCCCGTTAAAGTCACCGATAAATTTCTGCAGGGCTGCAGCCGGCGCATCATGGTACGGCCGGATTTTCAGATCCCCCAGCCGGTGGGTGTTATAATGAATGCCGGTAGTTGCGGGCATCTCCCGGTGAAGGGTTTCATGGCGCACCAGTGGCCGTTGCGCCAGACAATCGGACACTTCAGTGGCCTGCATATAGAGGGTATCGGGCATCAGCAACGGTCGTTCCCGGTCATGCCGGCGCGACTCGTAACGTTCTTCGAGCTGTTCCCGGAATTCCTGCTCGGCCGCAGCCGTTGCATCCAGCTGGACAATGCAGGTCTCAGCAGGCAGATAGTCGAACAGGGTGTCGGTCTGCTCGAAGAACAGGGGCAGATAGTATTCTATTCCACCGGGCGTGATCCCCTGGCTGATGTCCCGGTAGACTGTGCTTGCCTGCGGTTCGCCTTCAAAGCAGGCGCGATAACGCTGCCGAAAAGAACGGATCGCGTCGGCGTCCAGGGGGAACTCGCGTGCCGGTAACAGGTTGATATCGGTCTGTTCACCGGTAGAGCATTGGGTTTCCGGATCGAACACCTTGATGGTCTCGATTTCCGCATCAAACAGGTCGATGCGATACGGCAGTGGACTGCCCATCGGGTAAAGGTCCAGCAGGGAGCCGCGAATGGTGAATTCGCCATGTTCCATGACCTGCGAGACGTACCGGTAGCCGGCGCTGTCAAATTGTTCGCGCATTGCCTCCAGGTCTAGCCGTTGCCCGGTTTTCAGCACCAGGCTGTTGGCCTGGATATAGGCGGATGGTGGCAGACGCTGCAGCAGGGTGGACACCGGGACGATCAGGACACCCTTGCGCAGCGTATTCAGCCGGTCCAGTGTCGCCAGGCGCTGGGAAATGATGTCCTGGTGCGGTGAGAACGTATCATAGGGGAGGGTTTCCCAATCCGGGAACACCGTGACCGGGCGGCCACTGTCCGCCAAAAAGAATGTCAGCTGGTCACGCAGCAATTCCGCTGCCTGCATGTCCGGCGTTATAACGGCTATCAGGTGATCTGCCCGGGTCGCACAGGCAAGTGCCAGCGCCATACTGTCACCGCTGAGATGGTTCCAGTCCAGGGCTTCACCTGCGCAAGGCAGTACCGGATGAAAGGGACTGTATACGCAGTCCCTGTCAGGCTGTTTTACGGTGCGGGGCATGTACGAATAGGGGATGTCTGCTCATACACCCGGCACAGCGCGTCACTGCTGTACCGTTGTTTTATACCCGGTTACCATTTCCCTTGAAGCCGAGCTTCTGGAACAACATATAGCCAGGGCAGATACCGGTAACCCCGGCAAATGTCAATGCGATAACGGGTAGATAAAGCAGCCAGTGTACCACTCCGAATCCGGTCAGCCAGATACCGATCATCAGGGTGGCAGCGATCGTCAGGAACAGCATTCTGATGGCACTCATTTCGGAAATCTCCTCTTGGTTATGGATAACTGATTGCGCTATTCTACACCATTGATTCACGCAGCGGTTGCTCCCTGAATATCCAACCATATACAGGAAGGATTTCAGCATACCGACCACCCGCAACAGGGACAGTAACAGCAATTCATAATGGGTAAATCATATGGAGAATGGCTGGCGCGCTGGCGCTACCTGGTCCTGCTTTTTGTCATTGCCATGGTCGCCGCCGCGGCAACCGGCGTGCAATACCTCACCTTCAAGACCGATTACCGGGTGTTCTTCAGTGCAGATAACCCGCAGTTGCAGGCCTTCGAACAACTACAGAACACCTATACAAAATCCGATAATGTATTGTTCGTGCTGGCGCCGAAAGACGGCAATGTCTTCACAAAGGAGACTCTGTCCAGCATTATCAGCTTGACCAAAGCCGGTTGGCAAATTCCGTATTCGATACGCGTCGATTCCATCACCAATTATCAACACACGGAAGCCGATGGCGACAATCTTGTTGTCGGCGACCTGGTGCCGGATGCCGATCAGCTGGATGATGCGGCACTCGCGCGTATCCGGGATATTGCCACACACGATCCCCTGCTGGTTAACTGGCTCATCTCGCCTGATGGTCGGGCCACCGGGGTCAATGTCACTGTGCAGTTGCCCGACCCGGAGCAGCAGACCGGCAAGGAAATCTCCCGGGTAACCGCCTTCGCGCGCAACCTGGTTGACAAACTGCAGGCATCCAACCCGGATCTGGATGTTTATCTCACCGGCATGGTGATCATGAACAACACCTTTCCGGAGATCAGTATTCGTGACCAGCAGACCCTGGTACCGATCATGTTCGCGGTCGTTGTCATTACGCTGATACTGTTACTGCGTTCATTTACAGCAACGGTCGTTACCTTCCTGGTGATTGTCTGTTCGGTATTCACGGCGCTGGGGCTTGCCGGCGGGCTGGGCATTGCATTGACCCCACCCTCGGCCTCCTCACCGACCATCATTCTGACACTGGCCGTGGCTGACTGTGTGCATATCCTGGTGAGTTTCCTGCATTCCATGCGCCACGGACTGGACAAGACCAGCGCCATGGTCGACAGCCTGCGCATCAACCTGCAGCCGGTGTTTTTGACTTCGCTGACGACGGCGATCGGCTTTTTAAGTATGAACTTCAGTGATGCGCCACCGTTTCGTGATCTGGGCAATATCGTGGCCATGGGTGTCGTAGCGGCATTCTTTATCGCAATTACGCTATTACCGGCACTAATGCTGATCCTGCCGGTTCGCGTGAAGCCCGGCGCTACCCGCCATTCGCGCTACATGGACAGGTTTGCGGAATTTGTGGTGGAGCGGCGTAATTTTCTGTTTTACGGGCTCGGTTTTATCGTGGTTGTCCTGGTGATCTTCATTCCACGCAATGAACTCAATGATGAATTCATCAAGTACTTCGACCACAGCGTGGACTTTCGCAATGCGACCGATTTCTCCAGCGCCAATCTGACCGGGATCTACACCATCGATTATTCCCTGAGTTCAGGTGAAAGCGGCGGTATCAGTGAACCTGCATTCCTGAAACGTGTCGAAGCCTTTGCCGACTGGTACGAAACCCAGCCGGAAGTGCTGCATGTCAATACGCTGACAGACATCATGAAGCGCCTGAACATGAACATGCATGCCGATGACCCGGCGTGGTACCGGCTGCCGCGCCAGCGCAATCTGGCCGCACAGTACCTGCTGCTCTATGAAATGTCGCTGCCGTACGGTCTCGATCTGAACAATCAGATCGACGTCGATAAATCAGCGACCCGGTTGACTGTGACAGTAAAGAATATCTCCAGCAATGAAATGCTTGCGCTCGAACACAGGGCCCAGGCATGGCTGCGCACCAATGCCCCCGAGATGCGGGCTGACGGCGCCAGCCCCTCGGTGATGTTTGCGCACATCGGCTATCGCAATATCCGCAGTATGCTGACCGGAACTTCCGTGGCCCTGGTGCTGATTTCACTGATCCTGGTTATCGCCCTGCGCTCGGTCAAGATCGGCCTGGTCAGTCTGATTCCGAATCTGGCCCCTGCTGCCATGGGCTTCGGCCTGTGGGGGCTGTTGGTCGGGGAAGTCGGTCTGGGTCTGTCTGTTGTTACCGGCATGACGCTGGGTATCGTAGTCGATGATACTGTCCACTTTCTAAGCAAGTATCTGCGTGCCCGGCGCGAACAGCATCTCACGCCACCGGATGCCGTCCGCTATGCCTTTTCCACGGTCGGGACTGCACTGTGGGTGACCTCGCTGGTACTGATTGCCGGCTTCTCGGTGCTGACCCTGTCACCCTTCAAGCTGAATTCCGATATGGGCCTGCTGACGGCCATTACCATTGCCTTTGCACTGGTCGCCGATTTCCTCTTCCTGCCACCCTTATTGATGAAGGTTGATAAATGAAACTGTCGTATATCATGTTATTTGCTGTTGTCGGCCTGTATACCATTCAGGCACAGGCGGAATCACCGCAAGAGAAGGGGTTGCAGATCGCGACCGAGGCCGACCGGCGTGACCAGGGTTTCGGGGATTCAATCGCCACCATGCAAATGGTACTGCGCAACAAGCGCGGGGACGAGAGCCGCCGCGAGGTACGTGTGCGTACTCTGGAGGTCGACAATGACGGAGACAAGAGCATGTCCGTCTTTGACGCGCCCGGTGATGTCAAGGGGACTGCATTCCTGACGTTCTCGCATATCAACAAGCCCGATGACCAGTGGATCTATCTGCCGGCACTCAAACGGGTCAAACGCATTGCCTCGAAAAACAAGTCCGGTCCGTTCATGGGCAGCGAATTCGCCTACGAGGACATTTCATCCGATGAAGTGGATAAATATACTTATAAATTCCTGCGTGATGCCGTCTGGGAAGGTATGGACTGTTTCGTGGTAGAGCGCGATCCGATCGATGAAAATTCGGGCTATACGCGCCAGGTCGTCTGGTATGACAAGGTCGAGTACCGGCCGCAGAAAGTCGATTACTATGACCGCAAGAGTGAACTACTCAAGACGTTGGTGTTCCATGAATACCGTCAATACCTCGGCAAGTACTGGCGCGCTATGCGTTATGAAATGGTGAACCATCAGACCGGCAAGAGCACCACACTCTCCTGGAAGAAATATGCCTTCCGTAACGGACTCACGGATCGGGATTTTGACAAGAACACCCTGAAGCGGCAGCGCTAGGAACCTGTCGGACCTGGGAACAATCCAGTGCTTGAGTAATCGCGCATCACAGACCCGCGTAGTAATTGCCCTGGTGACCGGAATTCAGCAGGCAGCGGATGCCTGTTTTTCCCGGTGGGCTGCTGCCAGTGCGACACGCTTTTCATAGGCTTCACGGGCAATCCGGATGTCTTCCAGATAGTAGCCCAGTTCATCCATGTGCAGGGCCTGCGGTCCATCGACCAGCGCCTTGCCCGGGTCCGGGTGAAAATCCACAAGGACCATATTGGCGCCGGCAATGACACCCTGGGCTGTGACATGAAAGACATCGAGTATGCCGCTCGGGGTTGCGTCGCGGGTGCCGACGGAATGTGACGGGTCGATACAGACCGGCATCCGGGTCAGGCGCTTGACGACCGGAACATGGGAGAAATCGACAAAATTACGGTGCGGGTCGCCCATATTGGTCTTCATGCCCCGCAGCCCGAACACCACGCGCCGGTTGCCTTCGCTGGCAAGGTATTCCGCGGCATTCAGCGATTCCTCCAGGGTAATGCCAAAGCCGCGCTTCAGCAGTACAGGAAATTTGGGTTCACGCCCGATGGACTTCAATAGTTCAAAATTCTGGGTATTGCGGGTACCTATCTGGAGCATGACTCCAGTCGGATGTCCGGTTTGTTCAAGTGCCTCATGAATTTCCCTGACATGCGAATCATGGGTCACTTCCATTGCAATGACCTTGATGTCGTACTTGCCGGCGAGTTCGAATACCCAGGGCAGACAACTCTTGCCATGACCCTGAAAAGAATAGGGGTTGGTACGTGGCTTGTAAGCACCCATGCGGGTACAGGGCAAGTTGCATTCCTTCAGGGCCTTCATCATGAGACCGACATGCTCGGGATTGTCTACGGCACACAGCCCGGCAAAGACCGTCAGCGTGTCCTGCCCGAAACGGACACCGTTATATTCGAAATACGTGGGTCGGTTGTCATCATGATGTCGCCCGAGTACACGGTATTCCTCTGAAACCCGTACCACGCGTTCGACACAGGGCAATCCTTCCATATCCTCGATCTGCAGTGTTGCCGTGTCACCGACCAGGTATATCTCGGTAAGTGTCTGTTGAACCCCCACTTCATCATGGATTCGCGTCCTGATGTTTGTCATGTTCGACAGATGATCCATCAACTGACGGTAATGACCCCCATTCTTGTCGGTGTCTGCCTGTAGAATCAATATCATGTTCATAACCCTGCGATCTGGAATGTCGCAAACAGTGCATTATCCATAAATCAAGGACCTGTTGCCAGGCAGTAACCGGTCACAACGGGCTGACGGAACCAGCCCGGTACGGGTTGCTGCGAGACAAAAAGGACGATATCAGGCGATGGGCAGCATAAAGCTGCGGCGGGGCGATCAGGAGGTCATTTTGTGCTGGAGCGGTGCACGACGGAGTGCAACACCAGATTATTTTCAAAGAAGACCGAGTACGCCGCATAATCCCAGCGGGTAATCGGCGGTTGCAGAGGATCACCCGATGTGGATACGGCCGGGTATTCCTGTGTCGGGTTGCCGTACTTTGCGCGGACACTCGCCATGGTCATACCGGCCTGTGGTGTATCGACGGTCGGCGCCGACTGGATGCTGTCCATCAGCAGGACATCTGCTGGCGCGGCCCCGGTCAGCAGGATACCCAGGGTAAATACCACTATTGCGGAACGCAACCTGTCCATAGCTAACTCCTTGGTAAATATGCTAATTTGCAGATTTCCAACCTATCTGGCGACTATAGCACTGACAGGTGAAATTCAAAAGCGGTATTTTGGTAACTGTGACCGCCATCACCCGCGTTACTGACACACTTACTGTATCGGTCACAACGCATGGAAATTTATAGTGTGAATGGGCTTGCAAGCTGACAAGAAACTGCATGGCTCACGGCGAGTTTCCGTCGCCCCCATGATGGCGTGGACGGACCGCCATTGCCGCTTTTTTCTGCGCCGGTTTTCGCGCCACTGCCTGTTGTATACCGAAATGGTCACCAGCAGCGCCCTCCTTCGTGGCAATCCGGAGCGCTTGCTGGGATTCCATGCAGACGAGCATCCGCTCGCCTTGCAACTCGGTGGCAGTGACCCGGAGGCACTGGCCGTCGCGGCCCGTTTTGGCGCGGACTACGGCTATGACGAGATCAATCTGAACGTGGGGTGTCCCAGTGACCGGGTGCGCAGCGGCCGCTTCGGGGCCTGCCTGATGGCGGAACCCGGCCTGGTTGCCGATTGCGTGGCCGCCATGACTGACAGCGTCGAGTTACCGGTCACGATCAAGACCCGCATCGGGATTGATTCGCAGGATTCCTACGAATTTCTGCGCCAGTTGCTTGACCCGGTGACGGCAGCCGGCTGCCGCACCGTCATTATCCACGCACGCAAGGCGATCCTGGGGGGTATCAGCCCCAAACAGAACCGGAACATTCCGGCGCTGAATTACGCTACCGTCTACCGGGTCAAACAGGACTATCCCGGCCTCGAGGTCATTCTCAACGGGGGGGTCAGGGACCTCCCTGGCGTCGCCGCCCATCTCGTGGCTGTTGACGGGGTCATGCTCGGCCGTGAGGCTTACCACAACCCCTATATGCTTGCCGGAGTCGATGCGCGTTTTTATGGTGCAGCACGGCTTCCCCCGTCACGCGACACGATTGTCCGCAGCATGCTGCCGTATATTGAAACGGAACTGAATGCCGGTACCGCACTCAAACACATCACCCGGCATATGCTCGGTCTCTACCAGGGCGTGCCCGGTGCGAGTGTCTGGCGGCGACACCTCAGTCAGCAGGCTACGGTGGATGGCGCCGGAATTGAAGTCATCAGGGAAGCCCGGGAAGCCGTCAACAGAATCACCACGCCTGCATCTCCCGAACCAGTGAGCCAGGTTGGTCATGGGTAATTGTGTACCGGAGTACGACCATCGAGGAAATGATCATTACTATCGATGCCTTCCGCAATGACTAGACAGGCAACGGCACGTATCCTGCTGGGACTGGTGCTTGCGTGCGGCGTTATCATTGCGTTTGCCTGGCGTGAACACCTGTCTGTCGATAACGTCGAGGCATGGTTTGGTCAGCTGGGCTGGATTGCGCCACTGGTTTTCATCGCGGTCTATGCCCTGGCAACCGTTTTCTTTGCCCCCGGACTGTTGTTTACACTTGCCGGCGGGGCGTTGTTCGGCCCACTGCTGGGGACTGTCTATAACTTGCTTGGATCAACCCTCGGCGCCACCCTCGCGTTTATGACGGCACGCTACCTGGCCGCTGACTGGGTTTCCCGAAAGGCCGGCAAGCGGCTCAGATCACTGGTCGACGGTGTGGCGGTCGAGGGCTGGCGGTTTGTGGCCTTTGTACGCCTGGTGCCATTGTTCCCGTTCAATCTCCTGAATTATGCCCTCGGCCTGACACAGATCCGACTGGCGCATTATGTCATTGCCTCGTTCATTTTCATGGCGCCGGTCAGTGCCGCGTATACCTATCTCGGCTATGCCGGCCGGGAAGTCGCTGCCGGCGGTGAAAATGTGGTTAAAATGTTCATACTGGCGCTGGGCCTGGTTGCAACGGTCACATTTATCTCCCATCTCGTGCACAACCACCACAGGAAAGTTCCGCAGACAGGTAACACCCCTTGAAAGGCACCCGCGATGTTGCCGTGATCGGTGGCGGGCCGGGGGGGCTCGTGGTGGCCAGTGTCGCTGCACAACAGGGACTCAAGGTGACGCTGGTGGAAAAATCAGACCGGCTGGGTGGTATTGCCTGCACACCGGCTGTGTCCCGAGCAAAACCCTGATCCGTTCTGCACAGGTAGCCCACCTGATGCGTAATGGACCTGCATTCGGTCTGCCGGCCATCGAACCGGAGATCGATATGCAGTGTGTCATGGAACGCGTCGATACCGTGATTGGACACATCCAGCAACATGACGACCCGGAACGCTTTCGCCGCTATGGCTGCGAGGTAGTGTTTGGTGCTGCCCGTTTTGTCAGTCCGCATGAAATTGAGGTTGGCGATGACACAATCAGCGCACGCCGCCTGGTCATTGCCACCGGGTCATACCCGGCTGTCCCGCCCATACCGGGGATCGATACTGCCGGATATGATACCAATGAGACCATTTTCAGATGCCGGGAACTCCCGCAACGCCTCGCCGTTATCGGCAGCGGGCCGATTGGTGTGGAACTTGCTCAGGCGTTTGCGCGTCTTGGCAGCAAGGTCACCTTGCTGGAAAGGGCGGAGCGGGTGTACCCGGTCGCTGACCCGGATGTATCAGACTGCCTTGCCAGCGTATTGCAGGGTGAGGGTATCACCCTGCAGACCGGTGTAGAGATCAGCAGTGCGCGTCGTGACGGCGATACTCGGCGACTGCAACTGTCTGATGGGTCAACGGTTGAATGTGACCGGCTGCTGGTCGCCACCGGCAGACGACCGGACACCCGCGGGCTCGGGCTGGACGTGGCCGGCATCAAACACACCCCCGGCGGGGTTACTGTGGATCAACGGCTCCGCACCAGTCAGCGTCATATCCTGGCCGTTGGTGACGTCTGTGGCCCCTGGCAGTTCACCCATATGGCGGAGTACCAGGCGGGTGTGGTGCTGGCAAGCCTGCTGTTCAGGGTGCCACACAAGGTCGATTACCGGGTGGTCCCGCGGGTCACCTATACCGACCCGGAAGTCGCCGAGGTCGGACTCAGCGAGACGGCTGCCCGGGAGCAGGGTCTCAGGTATGATGTGGCCCGGTTTCCACTGACGGACATTGATCGTGCGCTCACAGACAGTGCCGGCGACGGCTTCATCAAGATCCTGCTGGTCAAGGGCCGGATTGCCGGTGCCAGCCTGGTCGGCCCGCATGCCGGTGAATTGATCCATGAAATTGCGCTGGCCATTCAACTCAGGGCAAAGGCCAGCGCCCTCACCGGGCTGGTGCATGCGTACCCGACCTATGCACAGATTCATCGGCGCGCGGTGAATGCCCGGTATGCAGGCCTGTTTTATTCCGGCAAGGTGCGGTTCCTGATCCGGCTGATTAATAAACTGATACCTTGACTGTCCAGGCAGATAACTAACCATGCATGCAACGCTTCCCCTGCTCGAACATAGTGATTTTCCGGTTATTCACCGGAGGCGACTGGAGACCCTGCAGGTCAATCTCGGTTACCGCTGTAACCAGTCGTGCCTGCATTGTCACGTCAATGCCGGTCCAAACCGCACGGAGACGATGTCGGAGGCGACGCTGGCTGCCGTCAGCTACTACCTGGAAACCGGGCCGGCCCGGACGCTTGACCTGACCGGTGGTGCCCCGGAATTGCATCCGGGTTTCCGGCGCCTGGTCAGCGCCGCCCGCCGCCAGGGCATCCATGTGATAGACCGCTGTAACCTGACCGTCCTGAATGAACCCGGTCAGGCGGACACTGCTGAATTTCTGGCAGCGAACGAGGTTGAGATTGTTGCTTCATTACCTTGTTATCTAAAAGATAATGTTGATGCACAACGCGGCGACGGAACCTTTGTGACCAGTATCGAGGTACTGCGAAAACTCAATTCACTCGGCTACGGAAGCGGGCAGTCCGACCGACAACTGACGCTGGTGTACAACCCGCAGGGAGCCACGCTGCCACCACCACAACAGGCGCTTGAACAGGATTATCGCAGGCATCTTGCCGACACCTGCGGGATACATTTCGACCGCTTGCTGACTATTACCAATATGCCGATCCAGCGCTTCGGCAGCACGCTGGTCAGCAAGGGAGAGTTCCGGAATTATATGGCCTTGCTGCGGGATAATTACCGCAAGGAAAATCTCAACAATGTCATGTGCCGGTCACTCATCAGTATCGACTGGCGGGGATATGTCTATGACTGCGACTTCAACCAGATGCTCGGCCTGCATGCCAGAACAGCCGGCACGGTGAAACTGCATATCAGTGACCTGCCGAATACCGGTCTCGACGGCAATGAGATTATGATTGCCGACCATTGCTATGGCTGCACGGCAGGCCAGGGATCCGGTTGCAGCGGTGCACTGGCCGACCCGTCCTGACTATCGCATGGGTTACGCAGCTGCCTGACTTCGGACAGGATCCGCCCTCGTGGGGAATGATTCCCCGGCTGCGGGCCGGTCCTGCAATTAATCGAGAATGAGGAAACAATATGAACGTTGAAAGCACGGTCAAAGAGCGCTACTCGCGTGGCGCAAAACAACGCGAGGAGTCACTTTGCTGTCCAGTCGACTACGATAGCGGTCTGCTGGATATGTTGCCGGATGAAATTATCGCCAGGGATTACGGCTGCGGTGACCCGTCGCGCTATGTCAGGCCGGGTGACACCGTACTGGATCTTGGCTCGGGCGGCGGCAAGATCTGTTACATGGCCGCCCAGCTCACCGGACCGGATGGACAGGTCATCGGCGTGGACATGAATGACGCTATGCTGGCCCTGGCGCGCAAGCACCAGGATGCAATGGCTGCAAAACTGGGCAACCACCGCGTCAGGTTCCTGAAGGGCCACATTCAGGACCTGGCGCTCGACCTGGAGGCACTCGAACAGTACCTGGCGGAACATCCCGTCACTGATCAGGCGTCCTATGCCGACCTGAGGAGTCGTGAACACCGGCAACGCCGGGAGCAGCCGCTGATAGCGGATGCCTCGGTTGATCTTGTTATCTCGAATTGCGTGCTCAACCTTGTCTCTGACCACGAGAAACAGCAACTGGTACAGGAAATATTTCGGGTACTGAAGCCGGGCGGGCGCATCGCGATTTCTGACATTATCAGTGACCGCCCGATTCCAGCCATGTTGAAGAATGACCCCGAGCTCTGGAGTGGCTGCCTGTCCGGCGCCTTCCAGGAAACAGAATTTCTGCAGGCATTCGCCGCAGCCGGTTTCCAGGGGGTGACTTATGACAAGTGGGAGCCGACGCCCTGGCAAGTGATCGACGATATCGTGTTCCGGTCTGTCACCCTGACTGCGGCCAGGGCATTGTCGGACGAGTCCACGAGTACCGGCAAGAGCCTGATTTATCGTGGCCCGTTTGCAGCCGTCACCGATGACTCGGGACAGCAGTTCCGCCGTGGTGAGCGGACCCCGGTCTCCGCTGCACAACATGCCCTGTTCACCGACGCCGTCTACCGGGATAATTTCATCGATACCGTGGTGGCACCGTCCGGGACAGAAACGACCTGTTGTGCGGGACCGCTCGACGAGTTGCAGCAACCCCGGGCCGGCAATGCGCGCTGCTGCTGATGCCATGATTTCCATTATCGTGCCGACTCTGAACGAGGCGGGCATGATTGAATCAACACTCCGGCAACTGCAGGACTGCCGATCCGGCGGTCACGAGATCATTGTGGTCGACGGTGGCAGTACTGATACGACCGTGCAGGTTGCACACTCGCTGGTTGACCGGGTCGTTCATGCACCCGTCGGCCGTGCCTCCCAGATGCAAGCCGGTGCGGACGCCGCCCGCGGTGACCTGTTCTGGTTCCTCCACGCCGATACCCGCCTGCCGGCCAACGCCTGCCAGACCATCCTCGATGCACTGGCCTCCGGCCAGCGCCAGTGGGGTTATTTCGAGGTGCGCTTTCCGGAGCGGATTCGTCTGCTCGGGCTGGTTGCCTGGATGATGAACCGCCGCTCACGGCAGACGCAGATTGCCACCGGCGACCAGGGTATTTTCGTGACACGTACCCTGTTTGAACAGGTATCCGGCTTTCAGGCCATTCCCCTGATGGAAGATATTGCCCTCAGTCACAGCCTGAAGCGGCATTCACGCCCTGCCTGTATCGACAGGAAACTGATCGTCTCGTCACGGCGCTGGCGCCGTCACGGCATCGTGCGGATCATCCTGCTTATGTGGTCGTTGCGGCTCGCCTATTTTCTGGGCGCATCGCCGGTCACGCTGGCGAAATACTACAGACCTCACACCCCATGAAATTTCCGCAGTCCCGGATCCTGGTCTTCGCAAAGGAGCCGGAGCCCGGTAGCGCCAAGACACGGCTTGCCCCGTTACTGGGTTATCAGGGAGCAGCTGATCTTCACGCCCGTTTTGTACACAGCACGCTGAACAGGGTCTGCCGGGCCAGGCTCTCACCGGTCGAGCTCTGGTGCAGTCCCTCCGTCGATACTGTCTTCTTTCGGGACTGCAGGGAGCGCTTCGATATCATCCTCAGGCAACAGTCGACGGGTGATCTGGGGCAACGGATGCACCAGGCCATCAGCGCTGCGCTCAGCCGCAGCAGATCGGTTGTGCTCATCGGCGCCGACTGTCCCGGCCTGTGTGCGACTGACCTGGCTGAGGCTTTTCGTGTGCTTGACCGGGGTACCGGCGCCGTACTGGGCCCGGCCCAGGATGGGGGTTACTACCTGATCGGACTGACAGACGCGGATCCCCAATTATTTGATGCCTTTGACTGGGGATCGGACAGTGTCTTTGCCGAGACTGTAAAACGTCTCGAGGACCGGAATATGGGCTATCATTGCCTGCCGGTACGCGAGGATGTGGATACGCCGGAGGACTATTACCGGGCCGGTTTGGGTGAATCAATCCCGTAACTGACGGTCAGACAGAACAACAGGTGGTAAATACCGCATTTTTGCACTATATTTTTGATAGAGGTGTAAGTCTATGGAGTTAAAAGATATTTAACCGGAATTCCGAACACGCTCACTAAGGAGGCAGCTTTATGAGAAGACTCTATTTTCTGATACCTGGAACAGACAGCGCCAAAAAGATCGTCGATGAGCTGCTGCTGGCCCGTATCGAAGTACGCCACATCCACATTGCGGCAGCGGATCATCACGCCCTCATCGAGGCCAATCTGCCGGAGGCCAACCTGCTGCAGGAAAGTAACTTTATTCCCGCCATTGAACGCGGCCTCGCCCTTGGCGGTGTGACCGGCGTAATGGCCGGTATCGTGGCCGTGGCCTTACCCGGTGTTGGCTTGGCGTTAGGCGGTGGCGCCATTCTGGGAATCGGCCTTGCCGGAGCCGGAGCCGGGGCCTGGATATCCAGCATGATCGGTATTTCCGCTCCCAGTTCCCGTCTGAAGGAGTTTGAAATGGCGATCTCAAGGGGCGAGTTACTGATGATGGTGGATGTACCAAAGGCACGCGTTGATGAAATTACGGCGCTGGTCAAGCAACACCATCCTGAGGCCGAGGTCGAAGGAACCGAGCCGGTCATCCCGGCATTCCCGTAACTGCGCCTAACCGGCAACCGGAACGCCTGTATTCTCATCACAGATACAGGCGTTTTATTTCCATGTCCGGTTCACTGTGCTCCCACACCTCCATAAAATATTTCCTCCATTTGGCAACCTTGCCGGGGTCGTTGAAATTAGCCACCCCTTCATAGCGATTGGGGTTCTTGCGATGCAGATACCCGCAGGCGTCGGCCAGTAAAAATGATTCATGGAAATGACGGTATTCCTGTGACGGGCGGTGAATCCGGATAATCGTGTTAAAACGCCGGGACAGCTCCACCAGCCGGTGCCCTGACTGTACTACGCGACGCGGGTCCTGGACCAGGATCCGGATACGGGCCTGGTCATGGGCACAGACAAACTGACTGACGGCCTCCAGGAACGGTGTCTTGTCATAAACTTCAGGTTCCAGAATTTCGGTATGCAGTAACAGCGAACGACTGGCCTGGCTGGCCAGTTGTTCCGCTGCAGCGGCTACATCGTCACGGCTGTCCAGCGTGAACTCAAGACTGCTAACGCCAAGCTGCTGTGCGTCTGTGGCCAGTGGTGAGTATCCGGTTAGATGGAGTGTGCTTTTATCGCGGCATTGCCGGTGTAGGTTGCCGGGGTCAGTGCCTGGAGTTCTTTCTTTACCTCCGCCGGGATATCCAGATCCTCAAGGAATGCCGTTAATGTCAAGCGGTCCACGGCACGGTCCCGGGTAAGGGCCTTGAGCTTCTCGTAGGGTTTCTCGATACCATAGCGGCGCATCACTGTTTGCAGGGCCTCTGCCAGCACCTCCCAGCTGTTGTCCAGGTCCTCGGCCGTGCGCTGCACGTTCACCTCGAGCTTGCCAATGCCTTTCAGGCAGGATTCGCAGGCAATTGCCACATGAGCGATGGCAACGCCCACGTTTCGCAGTACCGTCGAGTCACTCAGGTCACGCTGCCAGCGCGATACCGGCAGTTTGGCGGCCAGGTGTGCGAACAGGGCATTCGCGACTCCCAGATTGCCCTCGGCGTTTTCGAAATCAATAGGATTGACCTTGTGTGGCATGGTGGATGAGCCGACTTCACCCGCCACGGTCTTCTGTTTGAAATAGCCGAGAGATATGTAACCCCAGGCATCACGGCAGAAATCAATCAGGATGGTATTGAATCGCGCGAGGGCATCGAACTGTTCCGCCATGTAATCATGCGGCTCGATCTGGGTGGTATACGGGTTGATCTCCAGCCCGAGGCCGGTGATGAACTGAACCGACAGTGCCGGCCAGTCAATGTCCGGGTAAGCAATAAGGTGTGCATTGTAATTTCCGACCGCGCCATTCATCTTCCCCAGCACAGGAATGTTGACGAACTGCTCGCGCTGACGCTGCAGGCGGGCCGCCACGTTGGCCAGCTCTTTCCCGACCGTGGTCGGTGTGGCCGTTTGTCCATGGGTACGCGACAGCATGGGCTGCTCCGCATGGGTGTGCGCCAGGTCAACAATCGACTTGATGACATCGTCCATCAGCGGTAACAGGGTCTGGGTACGTGCTGCACGCAGCATTAGCGCATAGGCCAGGTTGTTGATGTCTTCCGAGGTACAGGCAAAGTGGATGAACTCGGACACGGCTTCCAGCTCTTCATTGCCGGCAATCTTTTCCTTCAGAAAATACTCGACGGCCTTGACGTCGTGATTGGTAGTGCATTCGATGTTTTTGATGCGCTGGGCATCCTGTTCACTGAATTTCTCAACCAGATCATTCAGCACCCGTTCGGCATGGCCACTGAAGGGTGGCACTTCCGGGATGCCTGCCTGTGCCGACAGTGCCTGCAGCCAGCGCACCTCTACCAGGACACGGTGATGAATCAGGCCGAATTCACTGAAGATCGGACGTAGTGATTCGGTTTTTGCGCCATAACGCCCGTCAACGGGTGACAGGGCAGTAAGCGGTGACAAGTCCATATTCAGGTCTCCCGTCGATTTTTCGTCTCTCAGGCTGCCAGCTGGCGCAGGACGTAGTGCAGGATGCCGCCATTGCGGTAATACTCGAGTTCCTGTGGTGTATCGATGCGGACACGGACCTGGAAGCCGGTCACCGTGCCAGTGTCCGCTGTTGCCGTCACAGTCACATATTCCTGTATATCTCCTTCGAGACCGCCGATATCGAATGACTCGCGGCCGCTCAGGCCAAGGCTGGACGGTGTCTCCCCCGGCATGAACTGCAGGGGCAGTATCCCCATGCCAATCAGATTGGAGCGATGAATGCGTTCGTAGCTCTCGGCAATAACGGCTTGCACGCCCAGCAGGCGTGGGCCCTTGGCGGCCCAGTCACGCGAGGAGCCGGAACCGTATTCCTTGCCGGCAATCACCAGTAGCGGAACCTGTTCATCGTGATACCGTTCGGCTGCGTCGAAAATACTCATTTGTTCATTGTCGGGCAGATGCCGCGTGAATCCGCCCTCCGTGCCCGGCGCCAGCAGGTTGCGCAGGCGAAGGTTGGCGAAGGTGCCACGCATCATGACTTCGTGGTTGCCGCGGCGTGAACCCAGTGAATTGAAGTCACCGGGGGCAACGCCCTGTTCTATCAGGTACTGGCCGGCGGGGGTATCGGCCTTGATGGCGCCGGCGGGAGAGATGTGATCGGTGGTCACCGAATCACCCAGCAGGGCCAGTACGCGCGCACCACGGATGTCACGGATTTCATCCGGCTGTTTTTTCATATCGACGAAGTAGGGCGGCTTGCGGATATAGGTAGAATCGTGCTGCCAGTCGTACAGATGATCGGCCGTGGATTCGAGTTCTGTCCAGCGGGTTTCGCCGCGGAAGACATCCTGGTAGGCGCTGCGGAATTCCTCGTTGCTGACACTGGCCGCGACCACAGCCTGTATTTCAGCCCGGCCTGGCCAGATGTCCCTGAGATAGACATCATGGCCGTCACGGTCGATGCCGATCGCCGCGTTCTGCAGGTCGATATCCATGCGCCCGGCCAGCGCATACGCCACGACCAGCGGCGGTGAAGCAAGATAGTTCATGCGTACCTCGGCATGCACCCGGCCTTCAAAATTACGATTACCCGACAGGACGGAGCAGACGGACAGGTTGCCGTCCCGGATGGCTGTGGAAACTGCCTCGGGGAGCGGCCCGGAATTTCCGATACAGGTTGTGCAACCGTAACCGACCACATAAAAACCCAGTGACTGAAGTGGTTCCAGCAGGCCCGCTTCCTCCAGGTAGTCCGTGACGACCCGTGAACCCGGCGCCAGTGAGGTCTTGACCCAGGGCTTGACCGACAGTCCGCGCTCAGCCGCCTTTTTCGCAACCAGGCCGGCACCGACCATCACGGATGGATTCGACGTGTTGGTACATGATGTGATCGCCGCAATCACCACAGCACCGTCATTCAGCTCGACCTGTTCACCGTCCAGTACAACCGTCACCGGTTTACTGACGAGATTGCGCTCTTGCTTGAGCGCTGTCAGTGAGGCGGCAAACTTCTCCTTGACGTGCTTCAGCAGGACCCGGTCCTGCGGCCGCTTCGGTCCCGCCAGACTCGGTTCAACCGAGCCAAGGTCCAGTTTGACAACAGTGCTGTAATCCGTCTCCATCGTGTCGGTCTCGCGCCACAACCGCTGCTCGCGGGCGTAGGCCTCGACCAGGGCAATCTGTTCCGCGCTGCGCCCGCTGAGCCGCAGATATTCAAGGGTCTCGTTATCCACCGGGAAAAACCCGCAGGTCGCACCGTATTCCGGCGCCATATTGGCAATAGTGGCGCGGTCTGCCAACGGCAGGTGATCCAGCCCGCCCCCGAAAAATTCGACAAATTTGCCGACGACCCCTTCCTGGCGCAGCTTCTCTACCACCATGAGTACGAGATCGGTTGCCGTCGAGCCTTCCGGCAACCGGCCGCTCAGGTGGAATCCGACCACCTGCGGAATCAGCATGGAAATCGGCTGTCCCAGCATGGCTGCTTCGGCCTCGATCCCCCCGGCGCCCCAGCCGAGTACTCCGAGGCCATTGATCATGGTGGTATGGGAATCCGTCCCTACCAAGGTGTCCGGGTAGGCCTGCTTGCCGGATTCGCCACCATTGCCGAACACGACGCGCGCCAGGTATTCCAGGTTGACCTGGTGAACGATGCCGGTGTCCGGGGGGACCACTTTGAAATTGGAAAAGGCATTCTGACCCCATTTCAGGAAGCTGTAGCGCTCCTGGTTGCGCCGGTATTCAAGTTCGCTGTTGAGATTCATGGCGCCGGCCGAGCCAGAACTGTCGACCTGGACCGAGTGGTCGATGACCAGTTCCGCCGGTTGCAGTGGATTGATGCGGTCCGGGTCACCGCCGAGCTGCTGCATCGCGTCACGCATGGCCGCAAGATCGACCACGGCGGGCACACCGGTAAAATCCTGCATCAGTACCCGCGCGGGCCGGAAGGCGATTTCAACTGCGGGTACTGCCTGCGGGTCCCAATTGGCCAGGGCAATGATATCGTCGCGGGTCACGGTCTTGCCGTCTTCATGGCGCAGCAGGTTCTCAAGCAGGATTTTCAGCGCTACCGGCAACCGCGCTACGGAGTACTGTCCGTCAAGTGCGCGCAGACTGAATATTTCATACTCTCGATCACCGGCGCTCAGGGTCCGGCGCGTGGCAAAACTGTCCTTCATAACATCTCCTGAAAACCCGACCTGGTCAGGGACAATGTGGTGTACAGGCTGTAACGGCCTGGCGCAGCAAGGCCGCGATTATACACGGAAATCCCGGATCAGGCAGGCACAATCACCCGTTGCTGCGGGCTTCATCCAGCAATGCACGGATCGCTTCGAGCAAGCGCTGGCGCTGCAATAACAGGGTCAGGCGACCACCACCACACTGGCGCCAGAGTACCGCGGAACGAATCGCGGCAAGCAGCAAGGTGCGAACCTGATGCTGGACATCCGGGTTGGTGAGGACCGCCTGTTCCCCGTTTATGATAATTCGCGGGCGCAGTGTACTGATCGTCTGTTTGTAGCAATCAGCCAGACTTGCAATGACACTTGCATGTGTCAGTCCGAGAAACTTCGCCTGCTCCCGCGCCTTCTCTATGCCTGCGCCGATGACATCGAGCAATGCCTTCCTTTTATACAGTTTGCGCTCGATGTAGAGTACCGTTACCGCGTAACGGGTCAGTTCCAGGTCACGCTTCGCTTTGTCCGCGCCCAGCTGGCTGGCTGTGGCCTCCAGTCCGATTGTCAGGCCCGACAAGTCACCGAACACCGATCCCGCAGAATCCGGGTCGGTATTAAAAACGGCACTTACACAGGCCCTGAAAGCCGTCTCGTCGCGGTAGTGACCGGCGGCGGTCAACTGGACCAGCCTGACGGCCTGGAACAGACCGGCCAGTGCGATTGCCAGATTGCGGGTATCTCCGTTATTCATCGTCTGCCCCGGGTTCTGTGGTTGTCACAACGGTTGTTCGATGATGCCGCCGCCCAGGCATACGGCGCCGCTGTAGAACACCACGGATTGTCCCGGGGTAACAGCACGTTGTGGTTGCCGGAAATCAACCACACACTCACCCCCATGACCGGCAGTTACCATGCACGGGCGGTCTTCCTGCAGATGGCGGATGCGTGCTGTACAGGACAACGGCATCTCCGGGGAATGGCCGGAGATCCAGTGTAACTGTCCGGCAATCAGTTGCCGGCTGAACAGGGCAGGGTGGTTCACACCCTGTACTACCCGTAACACATTGGTGTCTGTTTCCTTGCGTGCTACATACCAGGGCTCCCCGCTGGCCTCTTTTTGACCGCCGATTCCCAACCCCTGGCGCTGGCCCAGGGTATAGAACACCAGGCCCTGGTGCTCACCAATGACGGTATCGTCCAGTGTCCGTATTTCACCGGGCTGCTTCGGCAGATAGTGTGCGAGGAAATCACTGAATCTGCGCTCACCGATAAAACAGATACCGGTGCTGTCTTTCTTGGCGTGATTCGGGAAACCGTTTTCTTTTGCTATTTCGCGGACCCGTTGCTTGTCGAGGTGGCCGACCGGGAACAACGCCCTTGCCAGCTGTGACTGCTCCAGGGTATGCAGAAAATAGGTCTGGTCCTTGCTGCTGTCTGCAGCCCTCAGCAAACTGATCCGTCCGTTGTTACCGAGTTGCGCATAATGCCCCGTTGCCATCGCCTCCGCACCCAGGTCAAGGCAATAATCAAGGAAGGCACGGAACTTGATTTCCCGGTTGCAAACAATATCCGGATTCGGGGTGTGGCCGGCGCGATATTCATCGAGAAACCGGGTAAATACCCGCTCCCAGTATTCCGGAGAAAAACTGACCGTCTTCAGTTCGATATCAAGGATGTCACAGAGCCTGCGCGCATCGTCCAGGTCAGCCGCGGCAGGGCAGTAGCCCGTGTCATCGTCTTCATCCCAGTTTTTCATGAACACCGCGGTTACCCGGTGACCGGCCTGCTTGAGCAGGAGTGCGGCAACCGCCGAATCAACACCACCGGATAACCCGACGACGATATGGCTCATCGTCTGCCAATGACCTGCATATCGGTATCCTGTTTATTCATCGTCGGGCCTGCCGCCGGCCTTCCAGTGTTCCAGCCTGTCGATATAGGGGGGCTGTCCATTGTCATGAAACCATGAGTCTATGGCATAGCGCTGTTGTGTCCTGTTGTCCTGGATGACTGCTGTAGTATGCGGCATCCCGACGAACAGACCAAAGCGGGTAGAGCGGTTGACCACGGTGTGATATTTCAGCAAGCCGTCACGCGCTAACATGAGTAAATAGGAATTGGTATTACTTGACTCGTCGATACAGTCCATCTGTGAAGGAAGGCCAAAGCCCCGCATGTTGCCGCCCTTGTCTATGCTGGTGCCGGTGTGCTGACCCACGATTTCCTCCATGGTCGCGATCGCCACTGCAATTGCGGCACGCTCATCTGCAGCCGTCCGGGGTGGCTCGCTGAATGCGGCGGTCGCCAATCGCCATTCATCCGCTGACAGGGAGTCGGTTACGATCGTGGTGCAACTGTGGTTGTAGCAGACAGAAAACCGCTCAGGAGTCGGCGACGGGATTACCGACTCGAAGTCAAAAAAACCTGCGGCAGTTACCATGGGCCAGAACAGAAGCGCTATCGACAGGCGGTGTTTCATGACTCACTGATATCCGCGAGCAGGGACAACGGGAAGTGGCTGCCGGACAGGTAATCCTCAACCGTTCGCAACACCATCGGACTGCGCAATCGGGCACTCTCCCTGCGCAGTTCCATTGCATTCATCCAGACAACTCTTTCGATATCCGGATCCAGTGGAGACGGTTCATCCACGCTGACTCCGCTACCGGCAAAAGCCACCCGCAGATAGGTCCTTGCCTTCCCGGGGTGCCGCCAGCGGTAGAGCCCGATGATGGACTCCGGGTCAAACTGCCAGGCGGTTTCCTCCAGCGTTTCACGGACCACCGCCTCGATCAGGCTTTCTCCGTCTTCCAGGTGACCTGCTGGCTGGTTGAACACCGAACGACTATCCACGCGTTCCTGCACCAGCAGGAAGCGCGCGCCGGATTCGATAACGGCCGCAACAGTGACATGTGGTTTCCAGGGCATTATATATTTATATCATTATGTTATGTAAGTTATCTATAAATAGCATGGCATTTAGATCTCCCGGTCGTACGGAAACCGGTTGGTTGCCCAGAGACCCGCTGGGGTCTTGATGATATAAAACTATACGATCCGGTGAAATATTGACGCTCGCACACGGCCATTGATTCCCCTATAATCCGCAGTTCATTTTCACGCCGGAGCCTGATCCATTCAAGCCAGTACCCCGGTGTATAAATGTACAGATTTAACAAACACTAACTTTTAGTTTCTGCATGTTTATTATGTTTATTTAAGGAGGAGTTGGTAATGGTTTCACTGCTAAGAAAAACACTTTTAACGGGAGTTCTCTTTATCTTCTCAATGGGCGGCGCCCTGGCGGATGAATTTCTCCAGCCGTTTGTGCTGGCCTCTTCATCAGCCGGAGGCGATGTTGCTTCCACCACCGCTGATGTCAAAAGCAAGCTGACCGGTGCCGGCTTCGATATTGCCGGGGAATATTCACCCTACAGCGGTGCTGACGTCATCGCGGTCACTAATGATGCCATGAAGGCATTTGCCGCCAAGTCCGACTTTGGCGCCTATGGTGCAGTTGCACGCGTTTCGGTTACCAAGAACGGTGACAATATCGAAGTCGCGTATACCAACCCGAAGTATACCGCAGCCGCCTACCGCATGGCCGGTGATGGTGCCGATATTCGTGCAGCACTGGAAGGCGCCCTCGGCGCCAAGATGGACTTTGGTTCCGAGAAGAAGCTGACTGCCAAGGACCTGCGCGATTATCACTACACCGTCATGATGGAATACTTTACGGACCCGAGTGAGCTGGCCGAGTATGACAGCCAGGCGGAAGCGGTGAAGGCCGTTGAAGATTCTCTGGCGGCCGGCAAGGGTGCAACTGCCAAGGTCTACCGTGTTGATATCCCCGGCAAGGACGAGACCGTTTTCGGTGTTGCCCTGAAAGGCAAGGATGCGGATGATTGCAGTGGCGACAAGTTCATCATGGACAGGATCGACAAGAGCACACCGCGCCACACGGCCCACCTGCCATATGAAATCGTTGTTTCTGACGGTACGGCCTACGCCCTGTATGCGCGTTTCCGTATCGCCATTGACTGGCCGCATCTGCCGATGATTGCCAGCGAAACCGGCGCCACTTTTTTCAGTATCATGTGTGCACCGGGTGCAATCGAGGAAGCCCTGATCGAAGCATCCGGCGAAGAGCCGTAACAGCCGTTAATACTCTGCATATTGCAGAGCAGACAGCAACATGGGCCCCTGCATCCGCAGGGGCCTTTTTTATGCAAGACAAGGCTGTGGAATGGCTCCCCGCCATTCGTCGAGAGAATTGCTCCCCGCATCGGGTAGTGCGGGGAGCCCGGCTACATGATTACTGTGCTTCCTTGATGTTGGAAGCCTGCAGACCTTTTGGCCCGTCTGTTATATCAAACTCCACTTTCTGGCCTTCATTGAGTGACTTGTATCCTTCCATCTCGATTGCGGAAAAATGGGCAAATACATCCTCCCCGCCTTCATCCGGGGAAATAAAACCGTAACCCTTGGAGTTACTGAACCACTTGACTGTACCTACTGACATAGCAAACCATCCTGTTACTTGATACCGACAGATTTACAGCTGTCATTGTTGTAAACAGGCTTCCCCGGCTTCTCCTGAATGCATTGCCGGTTCATCCTCCCCCCGTGACCGCTATCACGGTCATCAGGGTATAAGTTATATGCGCCCCTGATGGCTAGTCAAGTATGTATTTTCCCAGCCGATTCAACGGTAATACTGCCACCCGGATTTAATTGCTACGGTTCCGGTGCTATCATTAAGGGTATGTCGTATGTTGCTTGTTTAACTGGATATTTCTTTGCAGCACAAGCTGGGCCGCTGGCATCAGTTGCAGTGTGGCACGATAAGACGAATACCGATGGAAGATGAACGCAGGCATGACAGTGACGACGGGCTCGCTCTCAAGGAAGCAAAGCCGGAAACACGAGAGCCGCCCCTGTATAAGGTGGTGCTGATGAACGATGACTACACGCCCATGGAATTTGTTGTACTGCTACTGGAAAAGCTGTTTGGTATGGATCGGGAAAAAGCAACCCGGGTCATGTTGCATGTACACACGCAAGGGAAGGGTGTTTGCGGCGTATTTACCCATGAGATAGCAGAAACCAAGGTGGCTCAGGTCAATGAATATTCCAGGCGGCACCAGCACCCGTTGCTATGCAATATGGAGGAAGCCTGAGTAACCGGTAGAGGTCGCACTATGTTGAGCAAGGAACTTGAATTTACGCTGAACCTCGCCTTCAAGGAAGCGCGGGAAAAATCGCATGAATTCATGACGGTTGAACACCTGCTGTATGCCTTGCTGGGAAATCCTTCTGCTGTCGAAGTGCTGCGTGCCTGTGGTGCGGACATAGAGCAACTGAAACAGGAACTGGTGCGTTTCCTGGATGAAACTACACCGTTACTGTCCGGGGATGACACGCGCGAAACCCAGCCGACTCTCGGTTTTCAACGCGTCCTGCAGCGCGCTGTATTTCATGTGCAGTCCTCTGATCGCAATGAAGTGACCGGTGCCAATGTGCTGGTTGCCATTTTTAGCGAACAGGAGTCACAGGCCGTTTACTTTCTTAACAAGCTGAACATTACCCGGCTGGATATCGTCAACTACATATCCCATGGCATCTCCAAGGTCCATGACCAGCTGGAAGAAAACCTCGAGAGTACCGAGTCCATCACAGAGACCGAAAACACACAGAAACAGCCGCTGGAGGCCTTCGCCACCAATCTGAACGACCAGGCGGCGCAGGGGAAAATCGACCCGCTGATCGGCCGTCGCCCGGAAGTTCGCCGTACTGTCCAGATCCTGTGCCGGCGGCGCAAAAACAATCCGCTGTTTGTAGGTGAGGCCGGCGTTGGCAAGACCGCGCTTGCCGAGGGTCTGGCAAAGATGATCGTCGAGGGCGAAGTCCCCGAGGTGTTGCTTGGCAGCACCATTTATTCACTTGATCTTGGCTCACTGGTGGCCGGTACCAAGTATCGTGGTGACTTTGAAAAACGTTTCAAGGCAGTGCTTTCCCAGTTAAGCAAGGAAGCGGGCGCTATCCTGTTTATTGACGAAATTCACACGATTATCGGCGCAGGCGCTGCCTCGGGCGGGGTCATGGATGCCTCGAACCTGATCAAGCCCATGCTGGCCTCGGGTGAACTGAAATGCATCGGCTCCACTACCTATCAGGAATACAGGGGCATTTTCGAGAAAGACCATGCCCTGACGAGGCGCTTCCAGAAGATCGATATCAGCGAGCCCAGCGTTGCTGAAACCGTGGATATTCTGAAAGGGCTCAGGTCGCGCTTCGAGGAACATCACAAGGTAAAATACTCGCCGCGCGCCCTGCGTGCCGCGGCCGAACTGGCTGACCGATACATCAATGACCGGCATCTGCCCGACAAGGCCGTTGATGTCATTGACGAGGCCGGCGCCAGCCAGCACCTGCGTCCACGGTCACGTCGCAAAAAGACGATTGGTGTTGCCGATGTCGAAGCCATCATTGCGCAAATGGCACGAATCCCGCCCAAGAGCGTCACGGTTTCGGACAAGGAGACCCTGCGTACCCTGGAGCGCGATCTGAAAATGGTCGTCTACGGGCAGGATCCGGCCATCGACACGCTCGCATCGGCTATCAAGATGTCACGCTCCGGCCTTGGCACCGGGAACAAGCCGATCGGGTCCTACCTGTTTGCCGGCCCGACCGGGGTTGGCAAGACCGAGGTTACCCGTCAGCTGGCTCATATTATGGGACTTGAACTGGTACGTTTCGATATGTCGGAATACATGGAGCGTCATACGGTGTCCCGGCTGATCGGCGCACCACCGGGTTATGTTGGTTACGACCAGGGCGGGTTGCTGACTGAGGCCATCAACAAGAATCCGCATGTGGTGCTGCTGCTCGACGAAATCGAGAAGGCGCATCCGGACGTATTCAATCTCCTGTTACAAGTCATGGACCACGGCACGCTCACAGACAACAACGGCCGCAAGGCGGATTTCAGGAATGTCATTCTGGTAATGACGACCAATGCCGGTGCCGCTGATATGAGCCGGCCATCGATAGGATTTACCCTGCAAGACCATTCATCCGATGCCATGGAAGCCATTCGCCGGTTGTTCACGCCGGAATTCCGTAACCGGCTGGATGCCATTGTGCAGTTCAACAGTCTGGACCCGACGGTGATCACCCAGGTCGTCGACAAGTTTATCTTCGAACTCGAGGCCCAGTTGCAGGACCAGCAGGTCACTATCGAGGTGGAAGAATCCGCCAGGCTGTGGCTTGCCGAACACGGCTATGATCCGAAAATGGGTGCACGGCCGATGGCACGCATCATTCAGCAGCACATCAAAAAACCGCTCGCCGAGGAATTACTGTTTGGCAGACTTGCAAACGGTGGCCACCTGATCATCCGGGAACAGGGCGGCAGCCTGGACTTCGTGTTCGAGGAAGAGGAGTGCACGCAGGATTGAAAACCCGGCTGGCACCGGTCTTGAGGTTCGAAGAGTTTTCCAGACTACAGTCGCAGGTTGGGTTAGCCCGAAGGGCGTAACCCAACATTGAGGTTTATCTGTTGGGTTATGGCGCCGGGCGCCTGACCCAACCTGCACAACTGCAGGCCCCGTGCCTCGCGGGGAATGACATTTCCGGCCGTGCGTCGGCCATGACGAATTCGCTAAACAGGCTAACCTGAAAGAAGGGTGTTGCTGCAGTTCACCGGGCGCGGTAGGTAATCCTGCCCTTGGAAAGATCGTAGGGCGTCAGCTCCACGGTCACCTTGTCCCCACGCAGGATTCGAATGTAATGCTTGCGCATTTTGCCTGATATATGCGCCGTCACCACATGTCCGTTTTCCAGCTCAACCCGGAACATGGTATTGGGAAGGGTCTCCACCACAGTCCCTTCCATCTCGATATGTTCTTCTTTTGCCATAAAACCTGTACTTCCTGAATTTAGCAGACGGCGCATTATACCCGGAAAGTCCGTCAGGAAAAATACTTCCCGCCATACACGGCGGCTGCCGGGCATCAGGGCCCGGAATGATCGAATACCCATGGAGATTCCGGTCCCGGCAGGGCACAGGCCTTCCTCAATCTATAGACAAACTCGTTTCGTGACATGGTATTCGCACCCAGTGTCACCAGGTGGCGGGTATGCACCTGGCAGTCAATCAGGTGGAATTCCCGGTGCGCCAGCTGTTGCGCCAGTCTGGCCAACGCTACTTTCGATGCATCACTGACCGCGGCAAACATCGATTCACCAAAAAAGACTCGACCGACTGCCACGCCATACAGACCGCCCGCAAGCCGGTCCGCCTGCCAGCACTCGACGGAATGGGCATGTCCCTGTTGATGCAGTTCCACATAGGCCTGCTTCATTTCGGGCGTGATCCAGGTGCCACTGTCATTGGCACGCGGGCCTGCACAGGCCTGGACTACGGACTCGAAGGCTGTATCCAGGGTGACCTCAAAGGTATTTTTCCTCAGTAACTTCGCGAGACTGTGGGAGACATGCAGGCGCTCCGGGTACAGGACCAGGCGCGGGTCCGGCGACCACCAGAGAATCGGCTGGCCCGGGCCATACCAGGGGAAGATACCCTGCCGGTAGGCCTGCAGCAGACGCGGCACGGAAAGATCACCACCAATAGCCAGTAGTCCATCCGGTTCTTTAAGGGCCAGCTCCACATCCGGAAAATCGATATCCGGATCACCCGGATCAAGCCAGAACGGTGCGACACCGCGTGCAAACGTCATAACGGAATCACCCGGGCGTTTCCTTGCGGTAGGGGGAATACTGCTGCATATCCCTACTGTAATCCATGACCACGTCATGTTCATTAACGAGATAACGTGCAATCGCCTCGCGGAACCCTTCGTCTGCAATCCAGTGCGCCGACCAGGTCAGGCTCGGCAGGAAACCACGGCTGATCTTGTGCTCGCCCTGAACACCGGGCTCAAACAGGCCCAGCCGGTGATCAATACAGTACTCGATCCCCTGGTAGTAACAGGTTTCGAAATGCAGGCTGTGATAGGTCTGCAGACAACCCCAGTGGCGGCCGTAGAGGGCCGTGTCGCTACACAGGTTAATGGCGCCGGCCACCAGCCGGTTCCCAAGGTACGCCATCACCAATACGATCTGCTCGCCCATGGTCTTGCCGATCTCAAGGAAAAACTCCAGCGACAGTGTCGGCATACCGGATTTGCGCTCGAAGGTGGAGGTATAAAAGTAATGCATCATCTGCCACTGGGTTTCGCTGGCCTCATTTCCGTGGATAATCTTCATGTGGATTCCGGCATCCTCCACAAAGCGCCGTTCGCGTTTTACCTTCTTGCGTTTGCGCGAATTCAGATTGTCCAGAAAATCATCAAATGTGCGGTAATCGTGGTTGTGCCAGTGAAAATGGCAGCCGGTGCGGCGCAGCAACCCGTGCTCCAGCAAACAATCGGTGTCGCGTTCATCGGTAAACAGCCAGTGCAGGGAAGAGGTCCCGGTACGGTCCACCAGTTCCAGCGCAGCACGGATGAGCAGATCCTTGATGGTTGCTGTGTCCAGGTCGGCACGCACCAGCAAGCGTGGTCCGGTCACCGGCGTATAGGGGATCGCGGAAACCAGCTTGGGATAGTATGACTTGCCGGCCCGCTGCCAGGCATCGGCCCAGGACCAGTCAAATACGAACTCGCCGTAGGAATTGTCCTTCAGATAGAGCGGGGCAATGCCGGCCGGTATACCGGACTCGTCATAGGCGACCAGGTGCTGCGGATACCAGCCAAACTGTTCACCGACACAGGCGTGGCGTTCCAGTGCGTCGAGGAATTCGTGGCGCAAAAACGGGTGAGCGGTCCCTGTGATGCGGTTCCATTGGTTGGCAGGTACCTCGGTCAGCTTGTTGATGACTGCGACGCGCATAAGCTGTTTATGGCGGTAGCACTCAGACCCTGCCTGGAGTGTACCCAATAATCTCGGTAAGTCGGGTCAGGTGCAATGGCACTTATCTTAAGCCCGAACAGCGTAAAATCAGTCCCTTCTCTCCTTCGGGGAGAAGGTCAGGATGAGGGGAAAGACGCAACGCGTCTTTTTATGGTTACTTACCCTCACCCCGACCCTCTTCCTTCAAGGGAGAGGGAGAAAACAAAGGGTGAACGGTTTAAGTCAGTGCCATTGCATCTAGTCCGGCCAGCGTGATTTATTACGATAACAACACAGGGTCAGTTACCGGAATCCAGGTAACGCTCGGCATCGAGTGCCGCCATGCAACCGGTGCCTGCAGAGGTCACGGCCTGGCGATAGATGTGGTCGGACACGTCACCGGCGGCATACACGCCTTCGATGCTGGTCGCCGTGGCACTGCCGCTATTACCGCAGGTAGTCATGATATAGCCGTTCTCCATATCGAGCTGACCGTCGAAAATCTGTGTATTTGGCTTGTGACCGATTGCAATGAACACGCCCTGCAGGTCGATATCACTGGTTTTTCCATCTTTGGTATTCTTGAGGCGCATACCGGTGACTCCACTGTCATCCCCGAGCACTTCATCCAGCGTATGGTCCCACTGGATGGTAACCACACCTTCCCTGGCCTTTTTGAACAACCGGTCCTGCAGTATCTTTTCAGCACGCAGGGAGTCACGACGGTGGACGAGGGTGACATGCGAGGCAATGTTTGCGAGGTACAGTGCTTCCTCGACTGCGGTGTTGCCACCGCCGATAACGGCTACAGCCTGCTCCTTGTAGAAGAACCCGTCACAGGTTGCACAGGCCGAGACTCCGCGGCCCTTGAAGGCCTCTTCCGATTCCAGACCAAGGTACATCGCGGATGCCCCGGTTGCGATAATCAGGGCATCGCAGGTATAGACGCCGGCGTCACCCTCCAGGCGCAGCGGGCGCTGCTTCAGATCGGTCGTGTGTATGTGATCGAAAATGATTTCTGTATTGAAACGCTCGGCATGCGCACGCATGCTGTCCATCAAGGAGGGGCCTTGTAAATCAGCCGCACCACCGGGCCAGTTTTCCACCTCCGTGGTGGTCATCAATTGCCCGCCCTGTTCCAGTCCGGTCACCAGTACGGGGTTCAGATTGGCGCGTGCGGCATAAATGGCTGCCGTATACCCTGCGGGACCGGAACCCAGTATCAGGAGCCGGCTGTGCTTCGTTTCACTCATGTATAATCGCTCCGTTATACGCTGTCACAGGCAGACCACGGACCGGAACAGCCCGTGCCTGCGTAATGGTACGTAACTTGGGAGGGTGGGTAAAGCGCACATGCACATAGGTATACCTCGCGAAATCATGCCGCTGGAAGGGCGCGTTGCATTACTGCCCGATGCCTGCCGGCAACTGGTCGATGCCGGTCATGCCGTCCTGCTGGAACACGGCGCCGGCCGGTTATCCGGTTATCCGGATGCCGCATACGAAGCCGCTGGTGTCCGTATTGTCGGGGACCACGCCGGGGTATTTGCGGGGAGCACCCTGATCGTCAAGGTCAAGGAACCCCAACCGGAAGAGCTCGGACTACTCACCCCCGAACACTGCCTGTTCTCGTTCCTGCACCTCGCTGCCGAACCGGAACTGTCAGGCAAGCTTCAGGCTATCGGACTGACGGCAGTCGGCTTCGAGACGGTTGAAGAAGACAATGGCGATCTGCCGATCCTCGCGCCGATGAGCGACATCGCCGGACGCATCGCCACCCAGGTGGCGACCACCCTGTTACACAGCCCACAGGGCGGCAAGGGGCTATTGCTTGGCGGTATTCCTGCCGCGGATCGCGGTCGGGTTGTCATTATCGGCGCCGGGACTGCTGGCGGTAATGCCGCGTTACTGGCTGCCGCCATCGGTGCTGAAGTAACCGTCTTCGACCTGGACCGGAAACGACTGGCGGCCATGCGTGAACTCGGTAACAATGTCACCGCCCTGTATCCCTACCAGGCGTCGCTTGAAACAGCCGTTGCCGCTGCAGATATCGTCATCGGGGCGGTACTGAACACCGGGCGCCAGGCGCCGCATGTGGTCACGCGTGACATGGTCAAACGCATGGAACCCGGCAGCGTGATTATCGACATATCCGTCGACCAGGGCGGCTGTGTCGAGACCACGCGGCCAACCACCTACAACAAGCCGACCTACCTGGAAGAGGGTGTCGTGCACTTTACGGTCACCAATATGCCGGGCGCCGTCCCGAAGAGCGCTTCGCAGGCCTTATCGGCCGCACTCACTCCCTATGTACTGGCCATTACACGGCCGGACTGGAAATCCAGCAGGCCCCTGGCCCGCGGCATCAATATCGAGGCCGGTGAGCTTCGGCACCCGGCCCTCAAAGAAAGGTTTGCCTGATCGGGAAATTTTAATTAGATTAGCAGATTGTCACAGATAGCTGAGAAAGAGGATTATTTTGGCACAGGCGCGGCGTAAAAAGAGCACCCCCGGAAAACTCACCCATCAGGTCACCCGCGGACTGCGGGAGGGCGCGTTGCTGATTCTCGGCGCACTGGCCATTTATCTACTGGTATCCCTGGTGAGCTATCACCCGGCCGATCCGGGCTGGTCACACAGCAGCACGATCACAAATATACAGAATGCCGGGGGTGTCGTCGGCGCCTGGCTCGCGGATATACTGCTGTACCTGTTCGGTTATCTGGCTTACCTGGTGCCCGTCATGGTGGCCTACAGCGGCTGGCTGGTATTCAACGGGCATACCCCCACCGGCGGCATCGATCTGCATGTCCTGTCGATCCGCTGGTCCGGCTTTCTGCTCACGGTGGGTACCGGCTGCGGACTGGCAACCCTGAAGTTCGGCGGCGGCCCCGGTGCGTTACCTGCCGATGCCGGTGGTGTACTTGGCCATGTTATCGACACCGGCCTGGTCAACCTGTTCAGTCAGGTTGGCGCCACGCTGTTCCTGCTGGCCCTGTTTCTGACCGGTGTCACCCTGTTCACCGGCCTGTCCTGGCTTGTGGTGATGGATGTGACCGGCAGATATACGCTGACCCTCGCTGATTATGTCATCGGCCGTCTGCAGGAACTGCCCGATTACCTCGCCAGCCGGCATGCGCAGAAACAGCGTGAAGTCGCAGTCAGGGCCAGTCAGGTAAAAGCAGCCAGGAGAAAACCGCCGCGTATCGAACCGGTCATCAAGAAGGTCCGGCAAAGTGAACGCGTGGAGCGTGAGCGCCAGGCCCCGCTGTTCGATCCGCCGCCGAACACGGAACTGCCACCGCTATCGTTGCTGGATGAGCCGCGTCCATCCGAGGAGGGCTATTCGACTTCCGCGCTGGAAGCGATGTCACGCCTGGTCGAGATGAAACTCCAGGACTTCAATATCGAGGTCACAGTGGTCGCCGTACACCCGGGGCCGGTCATTACCCGCTTCGAACTGGATCTCGGGGTCGGAGTAAAGGTCAGCCAGGTGAGTAATCTGGCCAAGGACATTGCCCGCGCCCTGTCGGCCATCAGCGTGCGTATCGTGGAAGTCATCCCCGGCAAGTCCGTCATCGGGCTGGAAATCCCGAATGAGCACCGCCAGATTATCAGCCTGAGCGAAATCCTGAATTCCACCGAGTATGACGATTCCCACTCGCCACTGACGCTGGCGCTTGGCAAGGATATCAGCGGGCAACCCGTCGTCGTGGATCTGGCCAGAATGCCACACCTGCTGGTCGCCGGTACGACCGGTTCCGGAAAATCAGTTGCGATCAACGCCATGATCCTGAGCCTGCTGTACAAGACGTTACCGAAGGACGTCCGGCTCATCATGATCGATCCAAAGATGCTCGAGCTGTCGGTCTACGAGGGTATTCCACACCTGCTGACGCCGGTGGTCACTGACATGAAAGAGGCTGCCAATGCACTGCGCTGGTGTGTCGGCGAGATGGAGCGCCGCTACCGGCTGATGGCCGCGCTCGGTGTACGTAATATCGCCAACTACAATCGCAAGGTAAAGGATGCCGAGGACAGCGGCAACCCGATCCCCGACCCGTTATTCCAGCCCGATGACGTGCTGGAAGGTACCGAGCCGCCCATGCTGCAGCCGTTGCCCTATATTGTCATCGTCATCGATGAACTCGCCGACATGATGCTGGTGGTTGGCAAGAAGGTCGAGGAACTCATCGCCCGGCTGGCGCAGAAGGCGCGTGCCGCCGGTGTCCACCTGGTCCTCGCGACCCAACGACCCTCGGTGGATGTCATCACCGGTCTGATCAAGGCCAATATCCCGACCCGCATTGCCTTCCAGGTATCATCGAAAGTGGATTCACGCACTATCCTGGACCAGATGGGGGCCGAACAATTACTGGGGCACGGTGACATGCTCTACATGGCGCCGGGTACCTCGGTCCCGGTGCGTGTACACGGCGCTTTCGTAACCGACCAGGAAGTTCACAAGGTCGCCGGTCATCTCAAGAGCAAGTCCGAGCCGGACTACATGACGGAAATCCTCGAGGTTTCCTCCACTCCGGTGCCGGGCCTGAAACCGGAAGCCGGTGCCGGCGAAGACACTGCCGAGGCCGATCCGCTGTATGACCAGGCGGTCGCTATTGTGACCGAAACACGCCGTGCCTCCATCTCGGGCGTACAGCGCCGCCTCAAGATTGGCTACAACCGGGCCGCACGCATGATCGAGCAGATGGAGGAAACCGGGATCGTCGGCCCGCCACAGTCCAACGGCAGCCGCGAGGTGCTGGCTGGCCCGCCGGCAGAAGCCTGATGACTGTTCTGCGTCATATCCTGCTGCTGACCGCGCTGCTGTTTGTTCCCGCCGCCGGCAGCCATGCCACCGCACCCGATGCACTGGCAACGGTCCGCGGATTCTTCGCCGGACTCGATTCCCTCACGGCGGACTTTCACCAGGAAGTCACTGACAGCACTGGACAACAGCAGCAGAAATCCGACGGCAAGGTATGGATCCTGCGGCCGGGACGGTTCCGCTGGAACTACGAAACCCCGTACCAGCGGGAAATCGTCGCCGATGGTAAACGCCTGTGGTCCTATGATGCGGACCTGGCGCAGGCCACCGTGCAACCCATGAAGGCGGTACTCGGCGCCACCCCGGCCATGCTGCTCGGTGGCAGTGAGCCGCTTGACAAGGTGTTCCGTCTGGAAGCCTTACCGGCTTCCGGCGATATCCTGCAGGTACGGCTGACACCGCGTGCGGATGACAGCAACGTGACCGAAATACAGGTCTATTTCAGGAATACGCTCCTCACACGCATCGACGCCATGGACAACTTCGGCAACCATACCGTCTTCGTGTTTACCAATCTGGTACGCAACGCCAGTGTGGATACAGCACGCTTCCGCTTTGTTCCGCCGGCGGGCACCGACGTCATCGGGAATACCGGAAACCGCTGACGGCGCCGCTCATCGCTCCATCATGGCGAACACAACCACACCCTGGCGCCCCCTGGCTGACCGGATGCGTCCGCAGTCGCTGGACGGGTTCAGCGGACAAACGCACATACTGGGGCCGGGAAAACCCCTGCGCCGCGCCATTGAGGAGGGCAGTCTGCACTCCATGGTGCTGTGGGGACCGCCCGGAACCGGCAAGACCACGCTGGCAAAACTGCTGGCAGAGCAGACCCGCGCCGAATTTATCACCCTGTCGGCCGTGCTTGCCGGGGTGAAGGATATTCGCGAGGCCGTGGCTGCGGCGCAGCGAATTCGCGCCATGGAAGACCGGCTGACCATCCTGTTCGTGGACGAGGCGCACCGCTTCAACAAGGCACAGCAGGATGCCTTCCTGCCCTACGTGGAAGACGGCACGCTGGTCTTTATCGGCGCCACCACGGAAAACCCGTCATTCGAACTCAACAGTGCCTTGCTGTCGCGCGTACGTACCTATGTGCTCAAGCGGCTCGATATCCCGGCCCTGCGAACCATCATCGACCAGGCACTGGAAGATACCGAACACGGGCTGGGAAATCCCGGTATCGAGCTGGCCCCTGAACTGCGCGAGCGGCTCGCGGAAGCCGCCGATGGCGATGCCCGGTGTGCCCTGAACCTGCTGGAGATTGCCGCAGATCTTGCCGAGACCGTGGACGGCCGGCTGCTCATACCGGAACACATTCTCATGGAAGTCATCGCCGGTGGCACACGCCGCTTCGACAAGGGCGGAGAGGTGTTCTATGACCAGATTTCCGCCCTGCACAAGTCAGTGCGTGGCTCAAACCCCGATGCGGCCCTGTACTGGCTGGTGCGGATGCTCGACGCTGGCTGCGACCCGCTGTACATTGCACGGCGCGTGGTGCGCATGGCCTCCGAGGACATCGGCAATGCCGACCCGCGCGCACTGACACTCGGTCTCGCGGCCTGGGATGTGCAGCAACGTCTGGGCAGCCCCGAGGGTGAACTGGCACTGGCGCAGGCGGTGGTCTACATGGCCTGTGCCGCGAAGAGTAACGCCGTCTATTCTGCCTACAATGCGGCACGCAGTGATATCCGCAAACACGGCTCGCACGAAGTGCCGGTACACCTGCGCAATGCACCGACCCGGCTCATGAAGGAACTGGGTTACGGCAAGGCCTACCGCTACGCCCACGACGAACCCGAGGCCTATGCCGCCGGAGAATCCTATTTCCCCGAGGACATGCCGGAACCGTATTACTACCGGCCGGTAGCGCGCGGGCTGGAGATCAGGATTGCCGAAAAACTTGCACACTTGCGGGAGCTGGATCGTCATTCCGGAAAAACCTGAATTCAACATTCACCACGGGGCGCAGATTCCGCAGGTGGTGTACCATGGCCACCCAGATGATTAACAGGATCCGGACATGACCCAGGCACTGGCCATTGCGTCGGGAGGCGCCATCGGCGCACTACTGCGTTACTGGACTTCGCTCGCGGTTTACGGCCGGCTGGGGACGGGTTTCCCCTACGGCACCCTGGCGGTAAACGTCATCGGCAGCCTGCTCATGGGGTTCCTGTCTATCTGGCTGGTCGAGCGCCTGGCCATCGGGCCTGCCATCCGCGGCTTTCTGTTGATCGGCTTGCTGGGCGCCTTCACGACGTTCTCGACGTTTTCACTTGAAACCCTCAATCTGATAGAGTCCGGGCAACTCGGCAAGGCGGTATTGAATGTCGTCATCAGCGTGCTGGTCTGTGTGACAGCGGCCGGACTGGGAGTACTGGCAGCGAGGCAGATATGAAAAAACAGGATATCACCTATGTACAGATTTACCTGACCGAAGGACAAGGGCGCATGGAGAAATTACTCGCGCGTCTGCACGACGAGGAGCAGGTCCAGGGCGTGACCGTATTTCGCGGTATCAGCGGCTTTGGCAAATCCGGCAAACTGCATTCCTCCTCACTGCTGGATATGTCGCTTGACCTCCCGCTGGTTGTCGAGTTTTTCGATGTACCCGAAAAAATCGACCGCATCCTCGAGCATATCCGCAAGGATATCAAGCCCGGGCATATCATCAGCTGGTCGGGTTCACTGATACTGTAACCAGGCTGCATCCTGTCCTTCTCTCCTGAGGAGGGAACAAATGCATCAGCAAATCAGAAAGGTTATCCATGCTCGACCCGAAACTGCTCAGAAATGAGATTGATTATGTCGCCACGCAACTGGCGCGTCGTGGATTCACGATCGACACGGTTGAACTGCAGTCCCTGGAGACCCGGCGCAAGGAGATCCAGACCCGTACCCAGGCGTTACAGGCAGAACGTAACAGTCGTTCCAAGGGTATCGGCAAGGCCAAGGCGGCCGGGGAGGATATAGCACCGCTGCTGCAGGAAGTAGAAGGTCTCGGTGACCAGCTCAAGCAGGCCGGAGAGGAACTCGCCGGGCTGCAGTCTGCGCTGCACGCTATTCTCATGGGTATCCCGAACATCCCGCATGACTCGGTACCCGAAGGAAAGGGGGAAGAAGACAATCCCGAGATACGGCGCTGGGGTGAACCCGATAGTTTTGACTTTAAGGTCAGGGACCACGTGGACCTTGGCGAGCAGCTTGGCCTGCTGGATTTCCAGGCTGCGGCAAAAATTGCCGGCGCGCGATTCTGTGTCATGCAGGGACCGCTCGCACGACTGCAACGGGCCCTGACCCAGTTCATGCTGGATACCCACTCGCGCGGGCACGGCTACACCGAAATCTACGTGCCGTACCTTGTCAATACCGACAGTCTGCGCGGTACCGGGCAATTACCCAAGTTCGAAACTGAACTGTTCGCAACCGGTGGCGAATCGGACTACTACCTGATACCGACAGCGGAAGTCCCGGTGACCAATCTCGCGCGTGGCGAAATTATCGAGGCCGATGACATGCCCCGGCGCTACGTTGCCCATACCCCGTGTTTTCGTTCCGAGGCAGGCTCCTACGGCAAGGACACCCGTGGCATGATCCGCCAGCACCAGTTTGAGAAAGTCGAGCTGGTGCAACTCGTACGCCCGGAAGATTCCTATGCTGCCCTGGAGCAACTGACCGGGCATGCGGAAACCATCCTGCAGCAACTTGAACTGCCGTACCGGGTAGTGACCCTGTGTACCGGTGACATCGGATTCTCGGCGGCCAAGACCTACGACCTTGAGGTGTGGCTGCCGGGACAGCAGTGCTACCGGGAAATTTCCTCATGCAGCAATTTCGAGGACTTCCAGGCGCGCCGCATGCAGGCACGCTGGCGCAACCCGGACACCGGGAAACCGGAGTTGCTGCATACCGTCAATGGTTCAGGACTCGCGGTTGGCCGTACCCTTGTCGCTGTTATGGAAAACTGCCAGCAAGCCGATGGTTCGATCCGCATACCGGCCGTACTGCAGGGCTACATGGGTGGCATTGATGAGATTCGCCCCGGGTAATATGGAAAACCAGTCGCATAGCTGATGGAGAGAAGATATGAAACTTCTGGTCGGAATTGACCTTGCTGATTCCACAGAAAAAGTTGTGAAAAGGGCTGAAGAAATCGCGAAAGCACTTTCAGCACGAGTGTGGCTCCTGCATATCACAGAGCCTGACCCGGACTTCATTGGATTTGAAGCGGGTCCACAATCAGTCCGGGACTCCTTGTCAAAGCGTTATTCACGGAGAACATTGCCAAATACAGGAGATTGCAGATCGATTGCGCAACAAAGGCCTGGATATAACAGCACTTCTTATACAAGGCGCAACGGCGGAAACGATTCTGAAGGAGGCATCGAAACCCGATGTAGACATGATTGTCGTTGGCTCTCATGGACGAGGTGCGATGTATCAACTGCTTGTGGGGAGTGTTAGTGAAGGTATCCTGCATGCATCCGAATGCCCGGTTCTTGTTGTCCCGACACATAATTGCAGTTGATCAAGTCCCTCCAACGCCGTCATCCCGGCCACCTGCTGAATCATCCAGCCTCTTGCGTTTCCGCCGTTGCCGATAAAAGAAGATGGCAGCCAGCACCAGGGCCCAGGGTGCGATGAGGATTACGATATAGAGAATTTCGCTGTGCATGGCGGAAGTGTACCTTAAACGGTAACCATTTTCCGGTGCCTCGATCAGGAACCCTGCATGCCAGAGTAGCAGTGAGGCAATGTAGCGGCAGATGAGTATATTGCCGCACTGTCACATATAATGGCAGCCTTTGTTGCTCCCGCAGGCCGCCACGGACATGCCCCGACTCTCGACAACCGAACGCATTCTGTGCCTGTTCACCGAGGTAAAACCCGGAGAGGGCACCACCGCGGTGATGATGTTCGCCAATGTGTTCCTGATCCTGCTGGCCTATTATTTTATCAAGCCGCTACGCGAAGGGTGGATCGCTGTTTCGGATATCGAGGGCTTGTCGAAGATGGAGGTCAAGGCCTATTCCAGCTTCGCCCAGAGTGTGGTTCTGCTGTTTGTCGTTGGCTGGTATGCACACCTCGCGGACCGCTGGGACCGGGTCACACTGGTTACCCGTGCGACCTTGTTCTGCATCTCCAACATGGTGATTTTCTGGTTCCTGCAGCCGCACTTCTTTTTCGAGGAATTGCCGCTTTCCGGTATTATTTACTACCTGTGGGTCGGGATGTTCGGTGTCTTTGTAGTTGCCCAGTTCTGGACCTTCTGTGCCGATGTCTACACCGACGAGCGCGGCAGACGCATGCTGCCGTTTATCGCTATTGGTGCAACCTCCGGCGCCGCCGCCGGGTCATGGATGGTGGCCCGGCTGGTAAATTCCGGCGCCGTGCCGACCGAGGCTCTGCTGCTGGTGGCCACCATCCCCCTGTTTGTTTCCATCATCCTGGTCCACAGGATCGAGCGACGGGAAGATCACCACGGAACAGTGGCGGACGGAAAGCCCGGCAGTACAGATCATCCGGAGAAAGCGAGTATCTGGACCGGTGCACGGCTGGTGTTGATCAGCAAGTTCCTGCTGCTGGCGGCCCTGGTCACTCTCTTCACCAACTGGGTCAATACCAATGGCGAGAACCTGTTGTTCCGGGTCATCCAGGAGGCCCTGGCCCTACAGGCGCAGGAACAGGGGATTACTGAGGGACTGCCCATGCTGGAGTTTACCCGGGATGGCACTACTGCCTTTTACGGCAACTTTTTCTTCTGGGTAAATATACTGGCGTTACTGCTACAGGCCTTTGTTGCTTCCCGGCTGCTGAAGTACGGTGGTTTCGCCGCCATTCTGCTGATACTGCCGGTCGTCGCGCTGGCTTCCTATTCGCTGATGGCCCTGTTGCCGGTGCTGGCAGTGGTCAAGGTCATGAAGATCGCCGAGAACGCTACCGACTATTCGCTGAATAACACCTCGCGCCACGTCCTGTGGCTGCCGGTAAGCTCGGCAATGAAATTCTGCGGCAAACCTGCCATCGATACCCTGTACGTGCGGCTCGGGGATGGTCTGGCGGCCATCACGGTGCTGGTCGGCGTACACCTGCTGGCGCTAACCACCGGGGCCTTCTTTGTCTTCAATGTGTTCCTGGTTATTTGCTGGCTGGTGGCAGGTGTATTGCTGGTCAGGGAGCATCGCCGCGTTGCGGCAGTGCGGCCGTAACTGCAAGCTCAGGGGTATACATCGACAGCCCGGTCCTGCGGGACCGGCCCGCGGCCGGGAACGCCTTTCCCCGCGAGGTGCGGGTCCTGCCTGTGATTCAGGTACCCCGTAAACCCACCGCATTTCTGCTTAAACAGAGTTATAGCGCCTACTCGCGCAGCTGCCGGTTTTTCAGACGCAACTGTTCTTCCCGCGGCAGTTGGTAGTCGTAATTGTAGCAGGACGATTCCCAGTGACCGTACATCGGATTGGGTAACACGATCCATTCACGTCCCCAGCGCCCGGCATAGGCCCGGGCAAGGTCACGACGCCGTATCGGATCCATCCGGGAACCGTCCACAAAGTCCTGCAGGTTGTCACCAACCAGCAGCAGGATTCGATACTTCCCGGCAATCATCGCCCGATACTCTGCCTTGCTGGTGCCATTATTCAGTAGCAACCGGGATTCATCCGGGAGCGGAAACCGTAGTGCGTGCAGGTTCCTTTCCGTGCAATCACGCAGGTTTTCCCGGCGCGCGCTGTAATAGAACACCGCGACATTCCGCTCAGTCGCATAGTCAAGAAATTCGCCGGCTCCCGAAATGGCCGGTGCATCGACTTCCCGGCACCAGTCGGCAAAACTGGCGCGTGAATAGGTACCCAGGCGCCGGATAATCCGCACTTCGTAACTGGTGTTATCCAGGATGGTCTCATCGAGGTCCAGGACAATGGCCGGTGGCAGGCCGGTTGTGTCTCCCGTCTGCTCCAGGGCGGCACGCCAGTGCGGATCCGCCAGCGCCAGATCGAGATTATCACGTGCCACCCGATACATTTGCCGCGTGGTCGCCTCGTACTCGGCTGATGATTGTGCCCACAGGGTTGCATTCAGCATCTCGTGCGGCTCAACCCCGGGCGGTTGTAGCGCACACCCGGACAGGACGGTCAGTAACACCGCCAGAAGGGAATTACGATATCGGATGACTTGAGTGGTCAAACTGAACTCCGCGTATCGCACTGGTTAAGACCCGCAAAAGAGCACGGGGCACGTTACCATACTCGGAAAAAGAAAGGATCCCAGGAACCATCCGCCCGGCCGGACTTGCAGGAGATCAGTTACCGGCTTTGGCCAGTTTGTGGGGTACCATGAACTCGTGAATCGGCTTGATCAGGCGAGTGAGCCACAAGCCGCCGTTCTTGTTTGCTGCCAGGGCCACGATAATGTATTTGTGGCCACTGGATTCGACAATGGCGCTATCGGCATGCCACTTTCTCCAGGAGCCTGATTTGCGAAAGATCCGGGCATCGGGATAGTCGGCGAGGCCCTTGACGAACTTGTGATGGATACCGGGGTGACCCAGCATGGCCTTCATCTCGCGGGTCAGCCGTGGCCCGACCAGCTGCCCGGTTTCCAGCAGATAGTAAAAGCGTGCGGTCTGCATGCTCGTTGCACCGTGTGACAGGTGATGCAACGGGTCACGGTGATAGGCCACTGACTTGCCGTATTCCTTGCCAACCCAGAGCCCGCCGTTGACTTGCGGGTCATACAGGCGATAGGCATTGGACTGAAGAATTTCAAGCAAGCGGTCCTTGCCAACCTTGTTCAACATGCGGGTGGCATCCGCATTGGACGATTTCCTGATCATGCGGGTCAGCGAGGAACGTGTATCCTTGTCCAGCACCAGGTCACCTTGCTCGGCTTCGACGAAGGCAGACAGCAGGATGGCAATCTTGGGAAGGCTTGCGGCATAGAGCATTTCATTGCCATTCACCGATGCCTCACGGGGCTCTTCCAGATCGGTGATATCAACCAGGGTGACGGCGAGTTGCTTGCGCTTGACGGCGCTGTCGAGACCCAGATCAGCAAGGGTCTTTTCCAGTTGCTGCTTCAGTCCGGGGTCGTGACTTTCCCACAGGGTAGGAAAACCGTCCAGCCCGTCTGCATACGACGGCGCCGAAACAACCAGTATCAACAGGCCTGAAAGAAATGCACGTAACGCAAACATATAACGTATTATTTTACCATAAAATCGCATATTATCATAATATAAGCCTATGCTAATATTATGAGGAGGGAAATGCAGACTGGCGACGCTACTGCATCTCTCCGGTTAATACG